>OCTX014556595.1_pt1 | contig 49981 bp, 53 predicted proteins | sample 1539691 | NCBI WGS metagenome assembly OCTX01 (sample SAMN02144231, study PRJEB22623) | gut metagenome | biome: sheep rumen | host: Ovis aries | place: New Zealand
GCTGTTTTACATCTTTTGGTACTGCTTTTAAATCTTTCTTGAGGTCTTCGATTGACAGATTATCTATTCCTTTTGCTCTGAATGATTTGGATAGTCTGGTTGCGATTTCTGACAGAAACTTGTTCTGTTCTTCCTGGCTCAGTTTAAGCTTCTTCATTTGCTTCTTTCCTCCTCTCAATAACTTCTTCGAGTGTGATGTATTCGCCTGTTTTGCTATCAAGCCAGGTCTTCTTTTCTTTTCTGTTTGTTGAATTACCGAAGTATCTGATCACATAGCCTACGATGCAGGCATCATAGAAGTTTATGTTCATTGTTGCCTGACTTATCTGTTCTATAGCACCTATGTAATCCTTTGTTTCAGCTGATTCATAGATTGCTTCTCTGTGATTACCTAGACATCCGTATTCATCTATGTGCGGATGGCCCATGATATCGTTATATCTGTTGTGTCTGCTTGCTGGTGATATTGAGAAGTCACATACGTTGAATATGATTGAACATTCTGTTACCAGCTGGAATCTCTTCTCAAGGAAGATATTAAAGATTATCTGGTCATAAGGATCGCTGTAGTTCTTCTTTATCTTTTCAATCGCATAATCTGTGAAGTAGATGAGTGGTGACCTGAAGTCGAGACACAGACTTCCGTTTTTGACATTGACTGTGAAGCTCTTTATGTATGGATGTTTATTCAGATATTTGAAGAGCATATCTATTTCTTCTGCTGTATCATCTTTGTTCTGCAGAGCGAGCAGTCTCATATTCAGATCATTTATTTCAGATGCCAGTCTTGCAATAGAGTTTTCGTATGACTGGATACTGTCATAGTTGTTTCTTATTTTTCGCTGTATGCTTTCTTTGTTTCTTTCACTCTGGAATGAGAGTGTTTTTACGAAATCCTTATACTGTCTTTCAGCTATTGCTGGCGAATCAAAGAACTTTTTGAATGCTGCGTTTATTTTCTGAATGTTTCCTTCAACGAATGCTTCATATATTTCTTTTGTTATCGGATTGAATGAAGTAAGATTCTGTTCATTCAATCTGTTCTGGATCATTTTTATTTTGTATACCGTTTCTGGATTTAAATCCTGATTTGACCATACAAACAGCAGGTTAGGATTATCTTCTTTGTGGAACAGTTTCAGGAAATGTTTTGGTGTCTGTTTTAGAGTTTCTGATGCTCCTTCAAGAACTATCTGATTGTTCCACGCGATTTCTTCATACTTTGGTGCTGAACATTTGTGAATAACGATTCCAACTGCACCACTGTACATATCCGTGTCGTTGAAGAGATATCTGATATTTCCTTCATTGTTTCTATATGTAAGTGACAGAACATATTTGTCAGGGTCCGTATTTATCACATCTACGTATGCCATCAGGTCGAGGAACTCTTCCAGAGCATTATGTATGGCATAGTATGTTGACATATTCTGTTCTCTATAGATATCAATTAGTTTTTCTTTTAGATCTCTTACTTCACGGACAGCTTCGAGTCTTACGAACTCAAATTTATTTTCCGTGGTTGGAATTCGATTGATTTCCCGAAACATGATTTACCTCCTTTGTAATGTAATAATCGAAGACAGGAGTAAGATGGGCCTCCTGTCCTCTGTTATTACATCACACCACCGTCGCCTTTAACGACTGAGATGAGAATGCAATCTTCAGTGATACCGTGTTCTGTGAATGACTTATTGAGTCCTTCACCTCCGATTGCAAGACCGTCGAGATGGATTCCGCCTGTGCTGTAGTCGATGTTGTTCTCTTCGAGTACGCTCTTTACGGATCTGCTCGGGTCTACTGTTACTCTATGCCTGTTTGTATTCGTTCCGATGAGTACACTGATCATTGTCTATTTCTCCTTTCATTCTTTTATGCGAATTCTACTGACTCTCTTACGTCGGTTTCGATTGCAGTAAGCATTTCTTCTGCAGCGAGAATCTGCTTTTCGATTGCGTTCAGTTTGTTGATGATCGGTGCAAGCTTTTCAACGACCTCGTCCTTTTCCTTCTCTGCATCTCCGTGATCGGTTACAGGATTGTTTGTGGACATAAAGAGCTTACCGTCTGCATCTTCTGAGCAGAAACAGATTCCGTACTTGCTGTAGAATGCATTTCCTCTTGTAATTCCGAATACCTCATTTCCGGCTTCGTCTACAAGCTTGAGCATTTCAGGAGCGAACTTTTCGACCTTATCGAATGTCTTTCCTGTAATGTCTGACTTGATCTGCATCATATCTCCGAGTACTTTTACTTTTGCCATTTTGATGACTCCTTTCATTTGTTTATTTTGTAATAACTAATAAAATCAACAAGTCCAAAAAACCTAAATCCAGTTGTTTGGAATTGTTTGCAGCATACATCCGTATGATTTATGAAGAGGGCAGTCGTCGCACTGTGTTTTAGAGTTTATATAAACGTCACATACAGTTACGATTGTTTTCACTGCGTCATACAGATCATCAAAAGTTAAATCCTGTAGTCTGAGGTAAAGAATTGCATCATGGATTTCCTCTGCTGTTCTATACTGGATTCTGTAGAAGTCATCCTTGCCATCTATCAAGACTTCTTTAGGCATGATTCGGATGGCACGGATTTCTTCTGTGTAAAATGTTTGGTTAGCAATTTTCAGTTCCATATGCCTTAGGGAATGGCATCCATGCTGCTACCTCATATGTTGTGAAGTGTTCATCTGACCAAGTATGGTCTTCTGTTGAGTAATAAAGGCTCATAGCTTTCTGTGCTCCTTTCACCGTTACGATGTAATAGTCGTCGTATGGCGGGAGAGTCAGTGTGTTCCATACTCCTGGCATAATCACCTCCTTTAATCCAATCCTTCTAAGATTGATACTGCAACTTCATCAAAATTTACTTGATGTTTTACCCACGATATCAGGTCTTCCCAGACTGGACCGGGGTGTTTTGTGCAGGTCATATCCATGAAGTTTTCTATTTCTGTTGCTAACTGTCTTCTCCTTTCATCCTCATTTGGAAATAATTTGGAAATTTCTTTCGCAGTGTTCTGAAAGAAATTGTAAAGCGATTCGGTATTGCTGATTCTCATGGCTACATCCCAAGTAGGATAGTTGGTATAGCCGTTATGTTCTTCGTGGATCATGGCGCACCTCCATATGTTTTACTCTTTCATTAACTTCTGCGTATTTAGCATCATTGAATCTGGACATATCACCGACTAAATAGCCAGTGATACGTCTGATTCTCTGGAATTTTATTCCTTCTCCGACTGTTTTATTCTTCATCGATTTCACTCTCCTCTGCAGATGGCTGTTCAAACTGAACAGTATATGTTGCTCCGTCAATCATGAACTTTGCAGGATACTCATTTGGTATTGTCCATACCTTGCCTTTGTAAGAGATGCCGAGAGAATAGATGTTATTCCATACCCATCTGTTCAATGATTTCTGATTCTCCAGTTCCTCTTTTACCTGAGCTAATTCTGCACTCTGGTCAGGCTTATTCTGCAGGTCAGCAATCTGTTTCTTGAGATTTGTTATCTGTTGATCTTTAGCTCTGTTTGTAGCCTGCAGATTATTTATTCGTTTCTGAAGACCTGGTGTGGCATAATATGCGTTTTTATATGTCTGATATGTTGCTTTCTTGACTCTGATATACTTTACTTTCTTCTTTTTCTTTGCGATGCTCATTGCATTTGTCGGTACGATAAAACAACTGAACACAAAGACAAAAATTAAAATTGTTGCTACGATTCTTTTGAATTTCATTTTGTTTCCTCCGTAAAAGGTTTCTTAAGGGGGTGGATGTAAGTAGTTAGGGATATATGATTTAAAGTAAGCGAGGTAGGGATTACAAATTTTGTTTGTAGGCGCCCTGAGTGGCTGGCGAGCTTACGGATCCCCCGCGAGTGATAACTTCCAAAAGGCGAAGCTGACCACTTTCATTCGAAGGTGCCGACGAGCATGCCGAGGAAGACACCGACGAACCATAGGATATACTGAGCTTTCTCACTGAGTTTCATTTTCGATACCTCCATATCTATGGCAAAAAGAAGAAGAGGGGACAAGCCCCTCTTCACTCTTTCGAGTTATGGCTTATGCGAATTCTTCAACTTCGCGTGGGTTTGGGTTGAACGAGACGTTTGTGTATGTCTCTCTCTGATAGCGAGTGCAGGTGATTTCCTTACCTGCGAACTTGTTGATTTCTGCGTCGTCGTAGCTTTCACATCCGAGCTGTGCGAGCAGAAGGTCGAGCTGATAGTTCTCAGTCTCGAAGATAGGGATGAACAGGCTTCTGAAGCCTCTGACGTGGATGAAAGCGCCTGTGACCTCATCCTTATCGTCTGTTCTGTACTGGATTTTCTCGAAGATTACCTTGTGTGTTCCGAGTTCGAGTTCGTTTGCTCTCTTCATTGCCTTAAAATTGTCAAGTCTCATTTCATTTTCTCCTTTCGACTCATAAGTTATATAAAAATCACAAAGATAAAAACTTAAATAAGCTTTATCGAAGTATCGTCTGGAAGTCTGTTGTTCAAGCTGTCGATGAACTCCTGAGCCTCTTCTTCAGATACGAACTCGTATCTGCTGACGTGTCCTGTGTGGTGATAACGTATCTCGATGATGTAGCTGTAGCTATTGTAGTATCTGCTCATCTTAGCCCCTCACTTCCTGCATCCAAGCTTTAGGTTCGCTCTTGCGAATTTCTGCGAAGGCTTTGATTGCGTCCTGCATCTTTGTGCAGGTGTAAACGATGATGTCGTTTACGATGATGTTGTAGGTGTAGTTGATTCTCATTTCGCATTCTCCTTTACTACATAAGCTATAAAAATCACAAAGTGTAAAACTTAATATGGAACATAAAAAAATGGCGAGTAGCCGAAGCTACCCGCCGAAGCGCGATCGTTACTCGCAATCGAAAAACTCTTCCGAGTTATCGAACGAGTCATCGTAGTATGTATCGAAGGTGATGTCTGACGCATCTCCGAGAGGTGTCTCGCAGAAGCGACAAGCATTTTCACCGTAGTGTATCTTGGTCGGTCTGCCACAATGTGGACAGATGACGTAATCCGGGTCAAGTGCATCTTTCAGCATATCACTCTTGTACAGAGCTACGTAAAAGTCCCAAAATGCGTTAATCTCTTTCATCGGAGCAACGCATCTGTTCTGCTCAAGGAACTTCTCTGGGCTTGAAGTAACCTTTGTGACTTCAACATCACGGCTGAGAAGTTCTCTGCGTTCATCTCTGTTACGTGACGCATAACAGTCAATGTTGTTGACCTGCTGTGTGCGAGTAACAGGTGCTGAGAAGCTGTAACCGAGAGCGTCAGCCCAAATCTCAGCGCATCTGCGCTTGCGAGAATTATCTTCGATGAACTGATGTGTTTCTTCGAAGGATTCTGCTTTGTAGAAGCTACGTGTTGAAGCTTCGTATACCATTGTAGGTATCTGACGCTCAACCCACTTATCAAGTTCGCGCTGTGCTGTGAGATTCAGCTCGTAGCAGATGAAGTAAACCTGCTGTGGATGCTTGTTGTGGCGAACTGAGAACTTCAGAGCGTTCAGTGTCTCGCCTGTGCAAGGCTTCTTGCTGTATGGGTTGTAAACCTTCTGTTGGCAGAAAGTTTTCATTGTGAAGTAAGTTTTACCTTTGACGTAACCGTCTTTCTGTGCTCTTGCGTTAACTGTGAAGTAAGCACGTCTCATATCCATTTCGTCAAGTGAACCAACGTGGTCGATAATTGCATAATTCTGAATAGCCATAACTAAACTCCTTTTCGTAACTAAATAATCAAAAGAACAAATAACTTAAAAAGCCCCACTTGCGTGAGGCTTTGGTTTATGCGAAGTAACTTCTCCCGTAAAGGATTTGCCAATTATCGTTAAAGGCGTTCCATTCGGGTGAATTGTAATCGTCTGAAGTAGGGGTTTTGAGTGGTTTGAGGTCGAGGTCTTTTCTAACTTTCATTAGGATTTTACCTAACTTATTTAAGCCTTTACCTTTGCAAACGCCCCAATAGGTATCATTCCAACCATTATCTTCAACGATTTCAGATTCAATATCACCAAGCATTAATGCTAATTTACGATTTCTATTAAATTTCTGATATACGAGACGATACATCACGTAATCTTTTATATCGTTCCAATCATCGCGCATCTTTATCTCTCTTCCAAGCTTTTTCGCATCAGCGCCATTTAGATTTACGAACTTTAATCTATCTTTAGGGTCAGCGCATTTATAAGCTTGAAAGGCTGATTCGACGCAACGGAACTTTAAGTTGCAACATTCAATTTCAACAGGGTAAAAATTACTCAAGAACCAATAATCATTACGGAACTGCATATCTTAACTCCTTTCAATTAACAAGAAATAATGGAAAAGCAGAAGAGCTTCTCCTTTCTATCTCTGAAATCTTATGAACGAGATACTCCGTAGTCGCCTTCTATACCTATCGTCGGTGCCCTTCGGTTAGATCCCTACTTGTGTATTGCGCCGCTTTTCACTCGGACCGCGGCCTTTTCCTAAGGTGGTCGAACGCGATGTTCAGAATATTCGAAATATCAAGGTACTGTGCATCATGTGTTAGCACGCCCAACGGCTTGCTTAAGCTGAAGTGCAGACCAGGTTCTGAGTCATCAGAAATTATGTATTTTTCAAAAACATAAATCAGACATTATTAAATGAATAATTATTAACTGGAACGCTTGCAAGCCTGGATGCAACAGGCGCAGCAAAGTGACGGATCATACATCCTTATGAGCTGATTTATGTTTTTACAGAAAAATACAGAATTTCGCCATTGACTCACGGTTCTGGGCTGTGCTACAGTGCAAAGCTGACGTTGAGCGTCTAACCATGTGCCAGTACTGCAGATATGAGATATTCTGAGCATCGCAGACCACCGCAAGGTAAAGGCTAAGGTCCTGTGAATGCGAGCGCATAACAAGTAAGGGGTCTAACTAAGGGTGCCAGAGATAGGTGTAGAAAAGGCGACAAGGAGCATCGAGTCATAAGTTTCAGAGTATGAAAGGGGCGACAGAGAATAGGGGTTGTAGGGCATTCTCCCTACTTGCCGTTAGGCAAATGAAATAGGTGCTTAGGCGGAGCTTTATCGAGTAATCGCTTACGAAGACTTACTGGATGGAAGTGTACCGTATGGGGAACTTACAGACAGTTTAGTCGTAGTTGCGATCACGATGATAAAGCGAGAGACGGGCGCCGTGATTTCCATAATAATCTAACAAAATGACATATAGAAACGAAACTATGATATGAGGAGAAAATAGGACAATAGATGAGCTTCAGAAGCGGTTTTGCGAGAATTTTCAAAAAATGCCGAAAAGTTTACATATTATGTCAACTATAGTTTACTATATATGTATACTTTTTATATTAAAAACTCCTTATATAAAAAATAATAGGGGGAAAGAGTTGACATAATGTGTAAACTAGGGCAATTTTTTGGACAGAAAGGATATTGTACGGAAAGCGATACAATCTAACATTTTGCCATATGCTTTAGCATCTTTGATGGTAAAGCGAAGCGAAATGTGATGAGTAAAAACGCATAGCGACAAACCCGCGACTCGATAGCTGTTACACGCTCTTAGTGATTATGTCTTCAGCCATACAGTAACAAATGATAACAACCTAAGGCATAAGCACTTAGAGCGTGTTAAGATATCGAGGAGGCTTTTATTCATTGTAATTATAAAATAGGCTCGCAGATGGTACTTGTACCATCAAGAGGCTACCTACAATGTGTGACGTTAACGTTCAGTGTCACACTACTATGTGTTTACACATAGCATACAAATGGCACGAGCGTATGCGAGTGGCTACCTTATATGACAGTAGCGCACACACGTACACGTATGCAGACTGGCGCCATGCAATTAGATGCAATACATCACGGCGCGGTGACGTGTATATGTATATACGACATATATAACATGGGGGTCGGGTTTAAAATTGCGCATGAGGGCGCTATAGTATGGATATATAATATAGTTTCGATTGCCTACGTTTGTGTTTGCTTCTTTAATAAATCAACAAAAGATTTTCCAAATTTAAAATTCCTTCCTGAATTTTTAAGTTTCCATTTGAGTTTTCACTTTTCATTTTAAATTTCACCCTTAAATTTTAAATGTCCCGCACTCCGTAGATCAACTTACGGGGGGTGGGGTTAAAAATACTACATATAGTAGTTCCTATTGAAACTTGCCACAATATATAGTACAATTCGATTGGAGATATCTCACATTGTCTATTAGGGCTGGGTTCTATTGTCTCCGCTATTTGACTCAGCCCAGCTCCTTTCAGATCGGAGGTACTATGAGAATTATTATCGACACAGACAAAGACAGAATTACTAACCTCAGCTTCGAGGATGCTGATGATGGACAGGCTACTTATGAGAATATAACTGCCATCATTTTTTGTATCCTGGAAAACCTGACACTTCAGGTCAAGGACTCACTCACAAATAAGGCTGATATAAATGGCCTCTTTGAGTATGTCGGTGGAGCCTGTGACCAGCTCTGCTTAAGATGTTTTCCTGACGACCCTTCAGAAGCAGGATTTGAGCTTTCAGATGCTGCACTTATCTATGCTGAAGATATGATCATTCAGTCAGCTGAGAAGAAGGGTATGACCTTTGAGGAAGCTCTTAAGGAGTATGAGGATAAAGCTAAAGCTTATGTAGCTGAGAGATCGGGGGTTCTTAATTCATGAAGGTTCTGTTGTTCATAAGCCTGCCTATGCGTGGGCTTGAAGATGAAGAAATCAAAGCTAAGCAGAAAGAGCTTTATAAGCGCTACAAGAAGAAATATCCTGATATGGATGTCCAGCTTATAAATCAGTATAAGGGTAAACCGGACCAGATGACCATGCAGGATATGCTTGGTAAGCCTGAAGTAGAGCTGCTTGGCGAGTCAATATCACTTATGAGTTACGCAGATGTCGTGCTCTTTGCCAAAGGCTGGGAGAATTATCCCGGCTGCAGGATAGAGCATAAGGTCTGCACGTACTACAATTTACCTATAGAGTATGCTTGATAACTGTCCTAGATGCGGATCTAAGTGGGTTCCTGCCAAAGCTATGAACGGCGGACCGTCAGAGTTCTGGAAGGAATGCTCGAATCCCGCATGTAATACATATCTGAATACTTACGTACCGCAATCGCATCAGTACGCTTTCCATAAGGACCCGCACACCTTCGTAGGCAACTTCGGAGGTTATGGTTCAGGTAAGACTTTGACTTCCCGTGAGGAAATCTATAAGCACCTCTTCATAACGCCTCACGGGACGTCGCTTATCGGAGCTAACGTAGCTTCTCAGTATGAGCAGACTATAAAGCGTGAGATAGAAGCAGACCTGCCTGAAGCATTTGTGAAGCGAATAAACACACAAAAAAGTTATATCGACCTCATAAATGACCACAGGATTATGTACCGCCCTTACGACGACCCTGATAAGCTGAGGTCATATAACTTAACTTCCTTTCTGATCGTGGAGGCATCTGAAGTTAAGCAGCAGTCATTTGTCCAGCTCAAGACTCGACTCAGAAATATGGCTGCTACTGTGCCTCTGCGAGATGAAAATGGAGAAATCGTGTACAAAGAGGCGAAAAACGGGGTACGCATACCTGTAACAGAGCACAACTGGCAGAAGGGAATCATAGAATCGAACCCTGATGCTGGCTGGATAAAGTCAGATGTACTGCTCGTCAGCTCTGATATACAGAAACACGGTGAGATAGTGGACTGGTATGAGGTCGATCCAGACATGGCAGACCAGGCTATCAGTACTCACGTCACTTCAACAAGCGCAAATGAATTTCTTCCTGAGAATTTTATTGAGAATAATGCGAAGAATAAGCCGATGTGGTGGGTAAACCGCTACTTATATGGCTCATTCCTCTACGCAGAAGGGCGAGTTTACCCTAAAAGTACCGCTTCTGTCGTGGACGATTTCCCGATTCCGTCAAATTGGCGCAGAATTGTGGCGTTTGACTACGGATTATCGGATGATGCGGTATTTATAGCTGGTGCTGTGGACATAGAGAAAGGAATTCTTTACATATATGACGAAGACAGATCTAATGATAACAACGTCGAAACGCTGGCTGCGAGATTCCATACCTTTACCAAGGATATCCCTGTCGGAGGATGGATCTGCCCGCCAATTATCGACCCTAAGTCAGGGCCAAAACGAGACTATGACAAGCGTTCTCTCGCTGACCACTTCCTTGACTATGGAATATCTTTTATACCTGGATTTGTTAACGTTGATGCACGCATATTCAGACTTAATACGTATTTTGAGTCAGGAAAAATCAAGATCATGCGTAAGTGCAAGGGACTTATTAAGGAACTCGAAGAGTATAAGTTCAAGCCTGATGAATCGCTTAATAGCGGATTCACAGGAAAGCCCGTTGATAAGAATAATCATGGGATCAACGCTTTAGAGTGGATAACTATGGAACTGCCTGCATCGCCAGAGAAGCTTCTCTATGGAGTTTATGGTAAGAACGGACTGGATCTTACACAGCAGCAGGCTGAAGATGAAAGACAGGCAGCATACTGGGCTTTGGCAGACGAAGAACCGGAATGGAAGCCTATGGATGAAACACCTTACGATATTGTTGAATACAATATGTGGATGTAGGAGGACGTAATGGTAGACGCAGTATTAGTGATATGTGTGCTTTTCTGTATTATTTATGCACTTGCAGAAGGGTGCACCATAAAGATAAACATTACAACGAAGCAGGAGTTCTCTCAGGAGGACCGGGCACTTCTGGAAGACCTGTACAATAAGGACGGAGATCCTAAGAGTGAAGACGTTCAGGCTACTCTTGATGAAGTCCTTAGGAACGTTAATGCCATAATGCTCGGTGATGAGGAGAATACAAATGGATAAGGAAAAAGTAACTGTCCAGTTTGAAGAGGAGAAGCTCCTCGGAAAACTGAAGCACAACTTCGAGTACTGTAAACAGTACTATGGCAAAGAGCATAAGCGTATGCGTCTGCTTGATGCTACCGATAAAGGTGAGTTGTGGAAAGCTTGTCATGCCAAGTTTCCGCCGTATCAGCTTCTTCCTGATACGAACTTCGTCAGTTTTGTACACTACAATATTCTGGCATCTATCTACACAGTTTCAAAATCAGCACAGCTGGTTCCTACCTGTGAAGAAGATGTCGAATTCTGTGAAAGACTCAATGTTGCCATTGAGCATGACTGGGATAAAAACAGTGTAGGCTATTATCAGTTCCTGGCAGGTGAGAGAGCTTCACTGTTGAACTTAGGGGTCACGCAGGTCGTTTGGAATGAGACTAAGAAGAACATCGGGTATAAGAATGTCGATCCAATACATTATATGCGTGACCCAAATGCTGAGAGTCTTGATACTGCAGCTTATGTTATGGTTTATCAGAGCTATGATAAGAACTGGTTCCTTGAGCAGCCTAGATATCGTGAAGTCTTCCAGAGAGAAGTTATCGAGAAGATGCGTGGTGCTTCTACGGAAAATGTTCCTGATTATAACGGAAAGCCTGCAGTAGGCGACAGCGGTAAAGAATATAACCTCTTCATCCATTGGGTAAAGGATGATAAGGGCAGGATCAACGAGTATCACACCATAGATAATGAAGTGCTCCTATACTACAAGAAGAATATTAAGCCAAGTATGTTCCCGTTTGCGGAACTATACTGTAATCTTCCAGGCAGTTCACTTATAGGTGCTAGCGAACCTGCAAAGATATTTGCTAACAATCTTGTTTATAATCTGATGGATTCTATAGCGTATACATCAGTTTATAAAAACCAACGTCCTCCTAAGTTCATTAGCACACAGAGTGGTCTTAATATAGCTGCTTTCGTCAAACACGGAAATGAAGCGGACCGTACCTTCGTTGTTAACGGAGATGCGAGTAAGGCTGTCCACTATCATCAGTTCCCTGACGTAAGTTCAGTACTTCCTAATATGCAGGGCATAATGGGATCAAATATTAAGGCCATGTCTGGTGTTGATGACAAATACACAGGACGTGATACAGGCTCCATTATCACTACAGGCGGTACTGAAGAGATGCTCAACCGAGTTACTCTTATCGATACACCTAAGATAATGAACTACGAGAACTACACAAAGAGACTGACAGAGCTTACAGTCAGAACTATGGCTGAGTTCTCGCCTGATAGAAAGTATGTTGTTGTAGATGATAAGCTTTCTACTCCTGAGAAGGTGGTTTACAAGACTATCACTATTCCTGCTGATGAGATGGATCCTGATGCTGTGTTCGAATATATTATTCAGATAAGCAGCGAACTGCCTAAGAACAAGCAGAGAGTACAGGCTTGGGCTAACAACATGATGGAGAAGCAGATGCAGTACCAGAGTCAGGGACTCCAGGTCGATGTCATCACTCCAGAAGAATGGATCCGCTGTCAGGATGTACCGTATAAGGAGCAGATGCTTAAGCGTATGGGAATCCAAAGTAATCTCAACGCTTATATCGAAGCTCAGAACGTTATTGCTGAATACGCTGCTATGCTTGACCGTGGTGATCTTCCAGAAGACGCACTTGCAATGGCAGCTGATGGGTTACAGGCTATGAGAGCCGGTGAGCAGACACCGTTCCAGCAGCAGATAGATATGCAGAATCCTCCAGCCAACCCTATGGGTGGTATGGGAGGAATGATGTAATGTTTAGTGACTATACTATTATCAAGCCGCTGACCGGAGTCTGGCTTCACAGCGAAGTCAAGAAAGTTTACAGATGCAGTCGTTGTGGATGTGAGATACCTGAAAATAAGGTTTCTCAGTACCGCAACTGTCCTGAATGTCATGCTTCTATGCGTAAGGCAGGATAAGCTGTAGACACAATATCTTGTGGTCATTTTATTGACTAACCACAATATGTTGTATATAATGTAGACGTAGGGAGAAATCTCTACGTCTATTTTGGTCCTGCACCATTTTGCAGAGTATTAGTGGTCAGTTACGCTCTCTGGCCCTGAATTCGAAAGGAGTAGATTTATATGTCAGATATGACAAACGAACAGATCGTTTCTGAATTTGAATCGCTTTTTGCATCTGAGGAAGAAGCACCTGAAGAACAGGCCCCTGAAACCCCGGATGAAGAAACCGAAGAAAATGCAGAGGACGAAACTAATCCTGAAGAGACAGCTGATGAAACTACTGAGCAGGCGCAAGACGAATCACAGGACGAGTCCGATTCGCAGACTAAGACACCGCCTGCTGAGGATAAGCAGCAGTCCAGACAGAATCATGCTTTCGCAGAGCAGAGACTTCAGATCAAGAAGCAGAATGACTTTATCAGGAAGGTCGGCAGGCTTGTCGGATTTGATGACAATACTAATACTGACGAGATTCTTGAGAAAGTTAATGAAGCACTTCTTGAGAAGCAGTCTAAAGAACAGAATATTCCTGTGGATATTCTTAAGAGGCTTGAGAGAGCTGAGAGTCTGATTCAGGAGAATGATCAGATTAAGCTAGAGAAACAAGTAACTGAAGCTTTTACAGATCTGATCGACGAGCATAATCTCTCGAAAGAAGAGGTTGATGAGTTCACAAATCACCTTATCAGCATAGGTAAGAATCCGCTGTTGGATACCAATGTTGATTTGCAGGCAGAGTACTTGAAGCTTCACTATAAGGATATGGTGAAAGCTGCAGTAGAAGAAGCTCTTGCAAAGGAAGGTGAGCGTAAGAAGAAAGTAGACGAACAGGCTCCTTCAAGTGTTGGGAATTCCCCTAGTGACAAAGAAGAAGCAAAGGTCACTTCAGTCAAGGAACTCGACGATCTCTTTGCGAATATGGATCTGTAGAAGCAAATGTAGAAAGGTAATGGTGACTAACTATGGTATCCCTTAATGCACTTGCGCCAACCGCAGACATTAATACTCTTGTCCAGCTTGCCAACAATACTAAGAACCTTACTAACCCTGAGGTTTTCTATAGTAAGCAGCTGCTCGACACAATCAGAATGGGTGCAGACCAGTACAAGTATTACAAGCTTGCTGATGTCGCACCGATCCAGAATAAAGCTGATAAGCTTGTAGTTCGCAGATGGGCACCGCTCCAGGCTCATACTGTACCTCTTGAGGAAGGTATTCCGCCTAAATCAGATAAGGGTTCAGTAGAGAAGTACGAACTCGAAGCACATCAGTACGGTCGTTACATGGAGTTCACTGATAAGGTTGACTTCCAGGTAGTAGACCCTGTAATCGCTCACTACTCTGCTGAGTACTCAATCGTAGCTATTGAGACTCTCGATATGCTTGCTAGAGAAGAGCTGTTCTCAAAGGCTCAGAAGTTCTATGCTGGCATGGGCAGAAATGTTTCTGGTACTAACCTGTTTGAGTCGCTGACTGTCGATGGTTCAAAGCCAAACATGACAGACCTCAGACTCATCGTTCTCTCACTGAAGAGACAGCTTGTAAAGCCTAGAGCTAACGGTAAGTATAAAGTTATCGTCAGCCCAGAGTGGACTTATGACATGATCGAGGATCCGACTGTTGAGAAGTTCATGAGGATCAACCAGACTACAAAGGATGCTTACGATGGTTCAGTTCTGTTCCCACTGTTCGGAATGGAATTTGAAGAGACTCTTGTATGTCCTGCAGATGGTTCGTTCGAGAAGGTTGTAGGTGGTGCTGTTAAGAAGTGCAAGAGAATCTACAGAGAGGCTGTAAGCGGTGACAGTGAGTACGTATCAGGTGAGACTCACTACGTATACGCTACCATCACCGAGGATTCATTCCTTGATGCTCAGGCTGGTACTGGCGAAAAGGTTTACAAGAAAGAGGGCGGTTACGTTCTTGACTCACGTACACATCAGGAAGCTTCATACATTCCGGATATGGAAACATGGAACATTGCTGAGTATAAGCACACAGATGGTTCTACAGGATGGAATGAGATGAATGTACATCACATCCTCATCGTAGGTAAGGATGCTCTGACAAGAACAGGTCTTACTGGCGAAGGTAATGCAAGAATGTACACTAAGCCAAAGGGATCTGCTGGCGTTCTTGACCCAATCGATCAGAGACAGTCCATCGGATTCAAGATCAATTCTGTAGGCTTCGGTTCAACAAGACTTGAAGCTATCGTAGACTACATGTGCGTACCTGCAGCAGCTAACCTGATCTAGTTGGAGGTTTAAACATGGCTACAAAGAAGAAGGATGAAGTTATATCTGAAGTTGCTATTGCTAAGGAATCTGATAAGGCTGTAGCAGAAAGCGAAAGAGAAAGAAAGGCACTTGCTAAGACCTTCAAGGCCCAGAAGAAAGTTCCTGTTCAGGTTTCTCCGCTTTACAGACCTTATTTCGGCAGAGTTATGACTGTTACTCTGAACGGCATTTCAGTTGCTGTTCCGTGTGATGGTAAGACTTACGAGGTTCCAGCATCGTTCGCTGAAGAGATTCAGGTACGTATCTTCAGACAGGATCAGCTGATTCAGAAGAAGAACAGACTTGGAGATGTTCAGAAAAACTTCGAAGCTTCGCCTGGAGAACTTAATTTGTTCTAATCGGAAAAGGGTGGGCTTAATGCTCACCCTTGTGTTTATACAAGGAGGTAATAATCATGGCTTATCCATATACAAATCAGGGATTTACAGAAGGTAAGAAAGGATTCAACACTGGTAGAGTTCTTTTCGTAGAAGATCCTGCAGATTTTACACCAAGAGAATTCCTTAAGTTCATCGATGAAGGTTTTGTACCTGTAACCGTTACGAATACAAGCGGAACTATCAGTTATGCGTTTGCATCCTGGAGTGCTGCTGATGGTGCTTATGCGCTTGGTTCAGCTACATCAGAGGATCTTGATACGGCTTTCGAAGCTTAATGTAAACAGAGAGGGAGCCTATTAATTTAGGCTCCCTATAAAGAAAGGCTACTGCTATGAAAATCAAAGACATAGTAAAGCTTACAAATACATATCTTGCAGGTGAACAGCTTGTGTATCAGAAGCTGATTTCGTTTTATGATGCCGTTATTGATGATATCAATAGCAGGCTTAATTCAACGTATCCTTCATTTTCAGAGCTGGATGTAACATCTCTGGATGCTGATACAGCTGTTTATGATTACTTTCCTGATAGATATGTCAGATCTGTAGTTGCTCTTGGTGCTGCTCATAAGTTTTATACTATGGATGAAGAGGGCACCGTCTATGATGAAGAATATGCTGGAAAATATGAAGAAGCTTTGTTCTATATGACTCGTGATTATATAGATGAAGTTCCTGAGATATTCCAGTCAGACAGTTCAGGAAGTGTCCCTATTAAGGACTTCCCTTATGAGTTTCTTCCGTTCTGTGACTGTATGTGGAGGTAGTTATGGCTAAATCTGCTCCGTACAAACAATATACTCGTAATCAGCGCAGAGCAGTTCTGGAGACTGACTTCAGTCACGGAATGATGAGTACGAATGGTTTTGTTGACGAGGGTTATGTGAAATCCCTTGTCAACTTTACGTATGAAAAAGATAACGGAGCGCTTATTCCACGTCCAGGCATCAGACCATATCAGCTTATATTTCCTGATATGGATTATGAGATAGAGGAAGGTTCTCCTTTACTCAGTGACAGCCTTGCTATTAAGGATGTTAAGGAGTGTGTGGAGAATGGTAGAGTTTACTATCAAATAGTTCTCGGTATGCTTGATGGTGACTTTGAGACTAAAGGACCCCTCATCTTTGTCACTTCAGAAAGAGCATCTCGTTTTTCTACTGTCGATGTTACAGATGATTATTCATATGATATCAGGTATTCCAGCAGTGCTTATAGTAATATAGCTAAGGCTTATTATTACACCTCTGACCTACCTGTTATACATAATATTCCATTAGCTGTTGATCCTGTGCGGCGTACTGAATTTCCAGTAGGTACGTTTGCTTTTGGTAACAGCTATTATTTCTTTGGAGAAGATGAGCTTGGTACTGCTAAACTTTATCAGACTTACTTCGATGATGAAGCTATTCCTAAGAGGTATCAGTATAGGGCTGTTGAACCTAAGAGGCTTAGAGTATCTGAGGCTGTGACTTATGGTTACAATATGCTGGCTGGTGAAGGAGCTTATCAGTTTGAGGACCAGTATACTGCCTCTGTATTCGAGTTTGAAGGTATTCTTCCTTATGATCCATCTTCTAATAAGCTTATGATGACTCCTAAGAAGAATCAGTATGTCAGATTCAGAGCTTACTTTAATGTAGACTATACGATTCCTACTAAGTCTAAGTATGATGTCGTATGGGAATGGCGTGAAACTACTTCAGCAGATTGGACGCTCGTACAGCGAACTACTGAAGTTATAGACCAGACTACTGAACTTACCTGTACATTCCAGCCACCTGCAGCTGACATGATGATTCGTGTTTCAGTTTATCCATATGTTGATAATGATGGTCACGTATCGTCTACTGTTTATGATACTGTCGAAAAGGCTATGGTTGTAGGCTTTGATTTTAATGCTGAGAACTATGGTGCTGCTTCTGCAGTTGATCAGGAGGTCTATGACCTTTCAACAGCTACAGGAATGGAAGCTTGGAATGGACGTATAGTACTTTGGGGAGTACCTAAGGATCCGACTATACTCTTCATTAGTGATTATAATGAACCATCTTATTTCCCTTATCCTAACAACATTACTATCTTCGATGAGCCTATAGTCTATGCTACAGAGTTTATGGATTCTCTTGTTGTGTTTACTACGAATAAACTTTATTCTGTAACGCTTGCGGAAGATGGTAATAGCTGGAAGACTGAGGTGCTTCAATCTCATCTCAGCATCAATGCTTGGGATAAGCATCTCGTTCAGACTGTCAGAAACATGCTGTATTTCAAATCAGGCAACTATTATTACATGATGGTTCCTAAAGCACAGTCTCAGACAGGGGAACTTACATTAGCTCCTATTACCACACCTATCACAAGTTTCTTCGATAATTTCGCAGTTAGTGTACAGAATATATTGCGTGAGACTTACGATTATCTTGGCGATTATGAGCTTATAACTTATTACAACTTCCTCGATTATGAGGATATCCATAATTTGTATCTGTATAAGTTTGATGATTCTGACGCATTACTTCACTTCGATGTTATCTACAATACCGTAGATAGGACCTGGAAAGTGTGGGTATTTGAATCAGCCAGAATTATATTTCCGTTTAAGCATAATGCTACTGAAACAGGACTATTAGCTACTACATCACTTATAGATGCTGTCAATGTAGATGATCCTACTCAAAAATCTGCCAGACGTATTATTCAGATATTCACATGGGATAAGAAGGCTGTAAGAGGTGAGTATCTTCCTAATGCAGTACCTATTCTTTTCGACCCTGATGAAGCTTCTGTTACTTCTGAAGAACGCAGACTTATTATTCCTAGTGGTGTAGCTTATGTGGATGATAGCGGTGCTGTAGTATTTGGTGAATCTTATGCAGATGCTACAAATACTACTGTTTATCTTCTTAGTGTTGAAGGTTATTATTCCGGATTCAATACTAAAGATGTAGCTCGCACACTTCGTGAAGTATATAACTCTGACGAAGAATACTTCACTTTCAGGAATTATCAGTTCCTTGACACAGGATATCGTGAAGATGAGTCTCAGGCTAAAAAGCGTTATCGTGAGCTTCAGATACAGGTAAATAATTTAGATAAGAGAAACCTACAGTTCGGTATGGAGTTCATTCTTGATGGCGCTCCTCGTAAACTGTTTTACAAATATGATGTTACTCAGGTAATTGATGAATTCGATCCTGAGTATGGTATTGTCTATGTCGATTCAACTCCATTCCTTGAGGTTGATCTGGACGATATAGATATGACAAACCAGTGGACTATAGACCAGTCACTAATGCCTGATATTTCGCTTTGGAAGATACGTGTTGCTATTTCAGGTAAAGGCGCAGCTCCTCGTCTGAAATTACTTTCACGTAATGAAAAGAGATTTGAATTGTTAGGCATTAACTGGATTTCAAGAATAATGAACATGAGATAGGAGGAGAGCCATGTCAGCATTATATTCTGAACTTGTTATCGATGGTGTTATCGGTGACATATACGATAAAACCGCTATACATACAAATCAATTACAGGATGTTATGATTACACAGCTTCTCGATCCTAATGTTAAGAGTGTAATTCTTAATTTGTTTTTTCCTGTAGGCTCTATAAAGATAGGCGGTAGTGATCCTAGTGCTTACCTCGGAGGCACATGGACCCTTCGTCCTGATCTTATGATAGTAGGTGCTGGTAATCTGTATCCTGACGGTTCTCAGGGTGGCAGTGCTGATGCTATAGTTGTCGAACACAGCCATATAGGTTCTGGTTCTACAGACTCAGCAGGTGCACATACTCATATTGTTTCAGCTACAGCAGCTTCAGCAGGTGGGCATGATCATCCAGGTAATGGATGGACTTTCTCAGTTTACATAGGTACACGCGAAAGTGAGGATGTCGGTGAAATCAGCGGAAAAGGATGGCATATGACTCAGGTTAAGAAAGGTGGTAGCTGGGGCGGTTATAGTAGTATTCCTTGGGCAGGCGCACATACGCACTCCGTTTCAGGTTCTGCTGCTTCTGATGGCGCGCATACACATACGGTTTCAGTCTCTGTAGCCAACGCTGGTGTGAGCGGTGCTGGTAAGAATATGCCACCTTACAGGGCATACAACATTTGGGAACGTACAGCGTAAAGGAGGTCTTATATGTTACTTAGATTTAAAATAGATAACGAGGGATTCAGATGCTTGGATTCTGAAATAGCTTCTACAGCCATATCTATCAACTACATAAAATGCCACTTTGATGTACGTGGTACTGAATGGGAAGATATAGATGCTATCTGTGCTATCTTTAAGTCTGCCACTTATAATAAACATTATGAGGTAATGCTTGATTCTAATAATAACTGTTTTATAGATCCTGAAATCTATAGACGTGGTGGAATTATTCAGGTCAAACTTGCAGGCGATAAATATATAGATGAATCTGTTATCAGTTCTACAAGTATCACTCCTGTAGTAGAATTCCAGATTCGTGATAATGTAATTATTCCTACACCTACACCATCTAAGTATGATGTATTTGTAGCTGAAATAGAGATAGCTAGAGATGCTGTTGATGCTGCTATTCTCGACTTAGCTCAGAGAGTAGCCAGGGGCGAGTTCAATGGTAATGATTGTGCTAATATTACTAATATCACATATAACTCAGACGGTACTGTTACTATCGATCTTTCAGATGGACAGCAATTTACTTCTGTACAGTCTATGAAAGGTGAGAAAGGTGATAGAGGTGAAGATGGTATAGGTATCGCTTCAGTAGTTTATGGTGAAGATGGCAGTCTTGTAATCACCATGAGTGACGGTACGCAGTATATTTCACCTTATTCTATTAAGGGCGAAAAAGGTGACCCAGGTGATCCTGGTGATAAAGGTGATGCTTTCACATATGGAGATTTCACTCAGGAAGAACTTGATGACCTTGCTGAAGCAGCCACACCTAGATTCCAGATAGGAATCGTTTCCACACTCACACCTGGTTCACAGGCTACTGCAACTATTACAGGCGACCCTCAGAATCCTTCACTTAACCTTGGAATTCCTAGAGGAGATAAAGGTGAGAAGGGTGATAAAGGCGATAAAGGTGATTCAGCATACACAGCAGGAACAGGCATTGACATCACAAACGGAGTCATCTCAATCGACTTGGATAATGCAGAAGGGAGCAACTACTAATGGCATACAAAATAGTAAATGACGATTCGTTAACATCAGTAGCTGACGCTATCAGAGTAAAAGGTTCGATATCAGGAACACTTGAGTTTCCTAGCGGATTTGTGAGTGCGATACAGAATCTGCCTTCTGGTGGAAGTAATGATTTCATCATCACCGCAAGCAAGGACGGGCAAGATAATTTCACGATTGATAAGACCTTTGCAGAGATTAAATCTGCGTATCAGGATGGGAAACGACTGGTCGTATGCTCAACTGACTATATAGTTGGTTATTATGAGTATGTCGATACTGGAACTCCTTCTGATGACTGCTTTTACATAGGCGTATTTTCGCGCACCGCACACGACCTTGTTGAGTTATGTTACAGTTATTATTCATCAAGGGTAATCCCAGAGGTGTATAATACATATTACTTGCCATACGGAAATGCTACTTCGTCCGATGTAGCAAGTGGAAAAACATTTATAAATAGAAGTGGGCGTCAGACTGGTACAGCCACACCACCGAGCGGAGTTGATATGCCCGTTTTTAGTGCTACATGGACTCCAGATGGTACACCAAGTGGGGCTATAACATGTAATAAAACCTATAATCAATGTTTTAGTTTGGTGCAGAGTGATTATATGTATGCTGCCGTGATTATGAATAGCTTTACATACCCCAACGATCCAAGTACTTATCCGTTATATGGAAGCTATGAATATATTGATGGGCAAGCGTGTATATTATATCGCAATTATGACGCCTGGGACAGAAGTATAAAATATGCTAGCGATGGTACGATTTCTGTATTTGATGCGACTGATTACTAAGAGATAGCTATTTGTGTTTATTTAATATACATGCAAGGAGAGTGATGTTATATGACGGTAACAATCACATGGAAAGTGCTTATCTTAGGTTTCGTGGCTTTATGCGGTGGATTCACCACAGTCTTCGTAGCAGCCAGCAATTTTATAAAAGTTGTAAAAGCTGTTAAGAAGCCTGGTGAGTCTGTAAAGGCTCACTTCGAGATTTATGATAAGCGTATCAAAGATGATCATGATGATATAAGAGAGTTAAGAAAGCAGTTTGCTTTCATGTTGAAAGCTCTGCCTATCCTCCTGCAGGATGACCTTATTATTCTGAATCATCTCAGGACTGATAATAATACTGGCAAGATGGAAAAACAGGAGGAGAAATTAAACGACTTCTTACTCAACAGAGAATGAAAAGATTGGCAGGTGTAACAGCCTGCTTTTCTTTTAGTTGTAAATACTATATATTGTGCTATAATGATAATGGAAATACTATATGTTGTGTTTTAAAGGGTAGGTGATTATTATGGACATCGTTATTGAACAGTACATGATTCCTCTGATAGTTGTCGGCTCTCTGGCAATAGGATATGTACTTAAAAACTGGATGCCAACTGATGACAGATGGATCCCCACCATACTACTGGTGTTTGGTGGTATCTCTGGTGCTATTCTACTTGGCATCTCTTATGAGAGCATAGTAAAGGGTATGGTTTCTGGACTTGCAGCTGTTGGACTTAATCAGGTCTTTAAACAGCATCTGAAACTCCCTATGGATGCAGATGAACTTCTGAATATGGGGAAGGGAGATGATGACGATGAGTAAATCAGGACTGACTACTTATACTGCCATCACTTCTCATAAGAACAAGGGACGCGGAAAACATAAGATTGAAAAGATATTCATTCATCATATGGCTGGCAATCTTACAGTCCAGCAGTGCGGAAGAGTATTCAGGGATAGACCTGCCTCTGCACATTATGGTGTTAATGGTAAGAATATCGGATGCTACGTAGATGAATCTGATACAGCATGGCATTGTGGCAACTTTGCCTATAATCAGCGTTCCATCGGAATCGAACTTGCTAATGACAAGGGTGCTTCAGGTTACTGGCACGTCTCTGATACTACTATCGCTACTACCATCAAACTGATAGCTGATATCTGCAGGCGTAACGGAATCAAGGAAATCAATTATACAGGCGACCTTTCAGGTAATCTCTGTATGCATTGCTGGGTAGTTTCTACAGCTTGTCCTGGCACATACCTGAAGTCCAAGTTTAAATATATAGCTGATGAAGTCAACAGGCTTCTCGGCAATTATGATCGCATCGATTTTAAGGTAAGGGTTAAAGTCAGCGATCTGAATATCCGTACAGGTCCTAGTACGAAGCATAAGCGTAAAGGTTTCATAAAGCCTGGTATTTATACTATCGTGGAGACTAAGAACGGATGGGGTAAGCTTAAGTCCGGCGCAGGCTGGATTTGTCTGAAGTATACAACTAGAGTTAAGTGAGGTAACAACTATGGCGTACAGTTCTAGTCAAATTGCTAAGGATGCTGTTGCAAGCCTTAACAATATCGTAAGAGGTCTGCGTGTCAATGACCTCAACTCATACGTAGCTAATGATCAGACAGTCAGAAAGGACTATCAGAGATTTCAGGATGAGAACTACATCAGCAATCTTCTCCGTGATGCTACAAATGCTGATTTCGATGTACAGCGTGCACAGGCTGTACAGGATGCTATTAATGCAGAAGATACAAGTTATGCTAATACGAAGAATGCGATTGCAGAGATGCGTAGGAATCTCATAGGTTCTGGCTCTTCTGGAGCTAACGTAGGTGCTGCTAATGCTACAGCTCTTCAGGCATTGCTTGGACTCGGACAGCAGAATGCACAGACTACTACAGAAGGTCTTCGTAATGTCAATAATATTGGCAGAGAAAGGACCGCTGCTCTTGCTCAGAATAACGTTGATGCACTTAATACTGCTATCGATGCTACTAACAAGATGTACGATGCTGCTACTTCAGCTTATGCATCTGACAGATCATACGCAGCTCAGGGCGCAGCTCAGGGTCTTGGTGAACTTGCTGGAGCATCTGATACAGCTGCTTCACAGGAACGTCAGACTGCTGAGACTAATGCAGCTCAGGAGCGTATGAATAACGCTACCAATGCTACTAATCTGAGGATAGAGCAGACTGTAAAGAAGACTGACAATACTAACAGAAATAAGAAGTAAGGAGTTTACATTATGGCTAGATTCTTTGAAGGCGGTATGAAACAGGTTCGACGGACTCAGAGGTCCGTTAAACCTCAGAACCGTATTAAGAACCTCGTTACTAACATAGGTAAAGATACTGTTAAGAAAGTTACTCGACAGGAAACTGCTAGGAGAGCACAGAGACAGTACAATAATTCTACCGTCGCAAGAGATAGCAATATTGTGAAATCTGTAAAGGAATTCTTTAATGGAAATCCTACACAACTTCAGCAGAACGCAAGGGGAGGAAGTGATTCCTCCTCTCTTGCTAATGCTGGAGCTTTTAATTTCTCATATAGTGGTGGACAGTACAGCAGAGCTGGTACTCAGGCTAGAGATACGCTTAACAGTATTATTCCTCAGCCTGGAGATATGAAAGCTTATGCAGAATTTGCAGCAAAGCGTGATACATCAACAGATGCGCTTACTGCTCACTTTTATGATAAATATGCTCTTCCTCATTCTGATATTGGCCCTGATGCTCATGATCTTATGATAGGGCGTGGACAGGACTGGATGACTGATAGCGAATCTCTCATGAATTGGATTCTTGGTGACGCTGCTGGTGGTGAAGGATTTACGTCTGAAGAACAGTACAATGAGGCTGTCACCAGACAGAAACAGTATGAGACTTATATGAGCCGTTATCTTAGGGATGTTAAAGCATTCAATCCTGAAGATGGTTCAGTTCATACTGAGAAGCAGTTTACAGAAGATGCTCCTCTTCCGCCTTGGATCCAGCCTACTTCTGCAAATATAGATACATGGGAATACTATAAAACTTATTCTCACGATGTAGTTCAGTCTACTGCTGATGCTTACGATAAAGCTTGGCAGGATCAGCAGGTAAGGGCTAAGACTCCATATAAATCTGCTTTCAGTACATCGCATGAAGAAAGCGATATCGACTCTTTCCTTGATATCGCTGTTTCTTCGCGTAGTTGGAAACAGCTTAAAAATAATACAGCTAATTATTTCAGGGATTATGTTATTAATCCTATCAAAGCTGGACATATACTTACTGCTGGCGGTAATGCGCTCTGGAATATGATGGACACTATGGACATAGCATCCAGAGGCGTTCGTGCTTTTACTGCAGGCTCTACTGTGATGGGTGGACGTAATACGACCTTTAAAGGCCAGAACGTTTATTGGGTCAAGCTTGATGGACGTACAGATGAAGAATCTCAGCGAGCACAGAAAATATTCATGGATAACGGTGGTTATGAGCTTCTTCTTAAAGCGCATCCTGGTGAAGCAACTAAAGCAGACTTGGCTTCTTCTAAAGCTAATATGTCTGAAGAAGAGCTTATTGCTAAACTGAATCAGGCTTTTGCTAAAGAGGGAATCAACTGGCGTACTATTTACAATGATCTCGATGAGAATTTCTTCAAGAATAGAGGTATGCAAGATGTATCTCAGGCTGTTGAAAATGTAAAGAAAGCTTATTCAGATCCTAGCGCAGCTTTCAATGCCGATACAGGTTCAATGGCGTCAGATATTATTGTAGAGTCTGTTCTTGATCCTGGGCTTGTGTTTGGTGGCGTGGCTAAGAACATTTCTAAAAATACTGTCCTTTCTTCAGCTGAACTCGCTGTTCGTGATGGTCTTATTAATGTGCTTGATAATGCTGACGATGCTAAAGCATTAATGAAAGATAAGCGTGTGAAGCGTGCTATATCAGCATTTATCAGCTCAAATGAAGGTAAAAATATTATCTTCAAGAATTCTCAGAATTTTGGAGATGATGTTAATGTTCTTCTTCATACTCTTGAAACAGATATGCCACACTTATTTGGTAATGCCAGCACTCCTGAAGGTGCTCGTCTTTACAAAGCCAATAAGCGTGCTTTTGCGGATACAGTTAGCGCACATCTTTTCAGTAAGAATCAGAATATCAGTACTGACATAATCAAGTCTACAGGATGGGCTAGAGATGCTTTAGAAACTAAAACATTCAAGGCAGCCTATTATATGGATAAGGCTATAGACGGTATTGACTCTGCAATTATTAAGTCTTCATTCGCAGCTCCGTGGGGAGTAGTGAAAGGTGTTAAACAGGGTAAGTGTATACTGCTCAACGATACAGCAGTAGGACGTTACTATTATGCTAAACGTCTTAGAAAGGCCGCTGCTGCTTCAGCTGTTCGTGATGAAGTAACTAAAGCTGTAGACGTTACTAAGTTCCCTGATCTGATGGCAAAGTATAATGGCGGGCAACTTGATGAAGAGTCTGTAAGAGCAGGACTGAAAAGTATTGTTCACGAATATGACAAGGTTTCTAAGTCACTTCCAAAAGTAACTAAGGATTTTATGGATGGAAAGATGACTGTTGAAGAAGCCTATAAGTTTGTTGGTGATCAGATATCTGCAATTACAGGTGGTAAATACAGAGATATTAATCAGCTTGTTACTCAGGTTGATAGTTATGATGTCAGATATGCGGGAGATCTCAGCGCAGCTTATGACAGATTGATGCGTAATTTTACTACGCTTGAAAATACTATTTACAAACAGTCTGATGCTGCTGTTGCAGATTTTCTCACTGAACTTAATCATGCTGAGAATATAGATGATGTACGTAGATTGTTCAGAGATAACATGGACAATAAAGTTATTATGGATTTACGTACTCAGGTTGTAGATAAAGTTCCTTTCGAACTCAGTGTAGATGAAGTTGATAATATCATCGCTGATTTAAGGTCCGGTGTATTTTCTGATACTCCTTTGGATAAGAAGACTATGAAGAAAGCTGTATCAGCAGTCAGTCAATCTTCTGATACTATCGTAAAGCGTACTGTTAAGGTCAATGAGTTCAAGAGCTTTATCAAACACAACTATGCTTATCTTTTAGACCCTGCTAATAAAGATGCTTATGTACGTAAGCTCGCCCCGCTACTGGAAACTACAGCAGGTTCTCCTAATGAGTTATCTCTTGACGATGCTCTTAAATGTATCGAGTCTGCTAAACGTAGTCTACTCACAAGTGAACATCTTAAAGCCAGCGAAATCACAACTAATACAGCTGGAATGATTCATAGTGATCCTAGAATGGCAGACCTCAGAAAACTCAAGGATACTATCCGTGGTCTCGATGTCATTTCTCTGAAAGATAATGAAGTGGTTACAATCATGCATGTAGATAGGATGGCGATGATGCAGAAGTTCACACAGGCTCCTGCTATAGCTAAAGCTTATGGTGCAGACTACGATAACATCATTGCTCCTGCAGTTAGTATTCTTGAGACAAAGAGTCTGGATAATGTTGATTTAGCAGCAGATACTTTTGCTAAAGATGTTATGAGGCTGCAGGAACTCAAGTATGGACGTGACCGTACTGAGATTCTTACTAAACAGCTTAAGAGCATCAATACTCTTTCTGATAATAAGCTTCATACTGTACTCAACGGTCTTGGTAATAATTTTGGTAGAGCACACGGTACACTTACTGATACTCTTTCCACTCCTGGCCTCCTTCGCAGGAACCTCGAAACTACAGCCAGAACTCAGGGTGGAACTCCTAAAGTAGGAATCAATGGACTTACTGATATGCTAAAGTCTATTAATACTGATAATCCTAGTAAGTTTATTCAGCCTTATCTTAAGGAATTCGAAGACCCTAAGAAAGGTGTGAGGCTTAGAGCTAAATATGATCGTATCGTTAATGCGAGCGCTTTGGACCCTAATGCTTATGTCAAGAAGCAGATGCTTGCATCTCTTCTGATGGATCCAGATATTATTACTGAATATAATGGAAAGCTTGCCAAAGGCAACACTCCTATATTCTTTCATATAAACTCATCAGGACTTAGTACTGAAATCAATGAGATAACTTCTATTTCCTGTATTAAATGGCAGCATATTGATGTATCTGATACAGACCCACTTACAATGGAAAAGATTCTGGATGTCATTCCAGATGAACCTATTCTGTTTAAGCGTGGAATGTCTGATGCTCAGATAGATGGTATTTCTGAGAACGTTCTTCGTAAACTTGATATGAAGGGACTTAGTTCTTCTCAGCTGCACGATACTGTACGTAATCTTTATAGAGCAGCTGATGAAGAAGCTATGAAATCTGAGAGTGATGTTATCGAAGAGTTCTGTGCTTTCCTTCAGAATGAAACTGTCGTAAAGAAAACTAGTAAGAAACTTGGAAGGTCTACTGAGGTTGGCGTTCCTACTCTTGTTGTACATGATCTCGATGGTTTCAATCTTCCTTTCCTCAATAAGCGTGCATCTGAACTTTATGGACAGATGCCTGACGATAGTAAGACAAGAGGTTATCTTGAAAATTTCTCCAGAAGAATTCAGGATGCTTCAGATAATACATACAGTAGGCTTGCTTCTAAAGCTGGAGATGAAAGCTTTACTGTAGATGAACTCAATCAGATTGAGGAAATGCTTCAGGATTATGTCAGAGATATCAATGACTTTGCTGGAGATAACTTCGATCCGTTTGATTTTGAAGAGTATGGTAAAGTCTTTGAGCGTGTACTTTATGAATCTACATCACCTGTGGATGATGAGTTGGCAGCTGTCAGAAAAGCTATAGTTCAGGCTTCTTCAGGTGGAGCTGTTGATATGGAGGCTTATAAGCATGCTATGCAGGATATAGCTGACTTTGCTAAGTATCCTAAACAGTTCGCTTTCTTATCAAATACAGGTGGAGATAATGAAGTAGCTATAGCACTTCGTGCAGCTGGTAAAGATTCTGTAAATATAGAATCCAGAATCTATGTGAAAGATGTTATGTCATTCTTTGATATAGAAGACGCAGATACCGGGCAGATGAAGTCTGATATCTCATCACTTCAGAAGATGCATAATCTCTCTCAGTATGTTATTCGTAATAGGGACCATAACATCGCTAGTGGAGCTGAAGCTTATCTGGCACCTTACAAGGATCAATTCGATGATGTCATTAATACTGTCAGAAATATAGGCAAGAATTATTCGGCTGGTAGTGAATACAGTTATCTTGCAAATATTAAAACACCTGATACTGCTGTAGAATCATATCTTCTCAGTCAGAAGCTTTATGATGATTATATTAGATTCTGGTGCTTTGGTGATACTACTAAAGCTATGGCTGATAAAGTGGAAATTGTAAATTCACTTAAGCATAAATTAGATGATTTATATAAAGCAACTAGAGGTGATGTTTCTGATTTATATAATCAAACCAAATCAGCTAATTCAGAATTATGGAGTGATTATAAATCTGTCTATAAGGAATTAAAGGATGAAGCATACACTTCTGCTAAAAAGAAGTTTAATGAAGTATGGGACACTTATCGTAAAGCTAAAGCAGAACATGAAGCATTATACAGAACTACTAAAGCTAAAGTAGATGAGGTAAAGAAAGAATATCAAAACCTTATCAGGTTAAAACAGGATTATGTTGGAAATAGGCCGTTACCAAAAGATATGGCTGAAAAATTTGACGATGCTCGAATTTTGATTCAGGCACATATCGAAGAGACTTGGTATCCATATGACATATCTAAAGAAGAATTAGCTAAATTACGTGATCAAGTTAAAAAAGAAGCTTCAGGTATATGGGATGATTATCGTACTAAGATAAAAGAGTTATCATCCGAAGGCTATATGATGACCAAAGAGGATTCGTCTGCGTTATGGGAATCTTATAAGTCTGGTAAGGCGTCTATTTGGGAAGCTTATAATTCAGATCCTGAAAAGGCAGAATTAACTGAAGAGTTCTTTAATGAGCTTATGGACTATTTTAATACTTATCGATCCCGTATATTCGATGAGTTTACTAATAAAGGTTCATTCAAAGGTTTTAACATCTTTTCTTCAAGCGAGTATGATGATGTTTTTGCGCTCTTCGAAGGTGAGAAGCGTCCCGAGATATTTAAGTCTGCAGCTAAATCGGATTATTTCAAAACTGTTTATTCTTATAAAGACGGTGTGATGAAAGAGGGAATAGATATGGCTACTAGACTTAGTGAAGCTAATGCTAATCTCGGCTCCAGTATTCGTCAGCTCGATTGGATAGACAGGTATTACATCAATGCTGGAATTCATTCTCGTACTGATAGACTTACTGGAATGGCATATGCGAATGTTAAGTCACTCTACGATATGTTGGATGTCACTGATATTTCCAGAAGAGAATCCTTTCAGACTTTCATCAGAGAAGCTTCGAATGGCTATCATCTTAAGTTGCGTCAGCAAGCTTTGGATTCCTTACGTGGAGTAGATGGTAAATTTAATCAGGATCTTCTTCTTTCTGAACTTGTATATAACGACTTTAATCATCTCGTGTTTAATTCTCACGCTTATACTACAGCTGAGATGCGTGAGTTGGTTTCTTCAGTGAAAGAGTTTCAGAAAGCTGGTGCTGACTTCCTTAGTTATTATGAGGACCGGACTACTGGTAATATCTTCATCTATCTTAATTACAATGCTGATATCACTACTGATGGAACAAAGCGTTTCCTTAATGGTAGACCTTTCGAAAGAACGGTTAAACACGCTGTCGATTTTGTTGACTTCGATGAGCTTAAGAATGTACTCGATTTAGATGATATAGATGAGTTCCGTGAAATCTATGAACATCTTAAATCCTGTTGGGAAGATACTCGGATATTATCACAGGGTAAAATCAATGGTACATCTGGAAAGACAGTAAGTCGCAGACAGGCTGAAGAATACCTGGAAACACTACCATCAGAGATGTATGATATGCTTTCACCTAAAGGCGTACTTTTATCTGATATGGCAAGAGATGTTATCTACGATCCTGGATTTGTACGTAATGAAGATACAGACATACTCCTGGATTTCCTTGATACACTCAGCAGACAAGCTGATGTAGCTAAAGAAGATGCGGTACTTATTAATGAAGTGTTTAACAGCGACAGCACATTACAGTTTAATGAGTTATCTAAACACTTCAGCGATAAAGAACTTATGGATTACTTTGGAAATAATCCAGATTATGTTGTAGTTACTCTTACATCAAATCCAAACACAAGAACAGGACTGCAGGTTGAACGACTGAAAGTTGATAACCTTGCTTCACTTCAGGTTGCTAAAGAAGCACCAAACACAACTATACTACCATATGATATGTATTATGAAATAGCTGATACGATGAATCGCTCTACACAGGATGGTTATTATCGCAGATTACTTAGTAAGTATATGTTAGTATACAAGGCGTTTGCTTTAGTCAAACCTGGTACATGGATACGTAACTACATAGACGCAACGACAAAAGCTGCGCTTGATAACGGTGAAGATATTACTAATGTATTTACATTACTTCCTTATCAGGCTAAGGCTGCGAGAGATATCGGAACTTATTCCAGAATTCTGAAAGCTGACCCAGCATTACTTACTAAGTCAAACTGGGAAATGATTCAGAGAGCATTTAAAACTGACATGACATTCGAAGACTTCGAATTATTACGAGGTGTTATGGATGCGGATCAGTTTAAATCAGCTGACAGATATTTCATGAATAAGATGACTATTGAAAGAGGCGGTATCCGTTCACTTAATGCTGAAGATGCAGGACTCCGAGGATTAAGCGAGAAGGATATCAACACAGCATTTAAGAAATATCTTTCTTCCGAGACAGATTTACCTCTCAGCCAAACGGATTTTCTCGATATTTATCTTGGTCGTCGTATTGCTGATACTGCTACGATGGGGCAGTTTGAAGATATGATGCGCAGGCTTAGTGTTAATATGCGTAATTCTGAGGCTTCTGGTATTTTTGATAAGACTATCAATTTTATGTTCAAGCCTTTTGGTGCTGTCGAGAGTCTCGCTCGTTATTCTCAGACTATGTATCTTAGGGATATGGGATTGTCGCAGAATCAGATCACTAAGCATATTCATATGACGCAGTTCTATACTGCGCCTTCGTGGGGTGCGTTTAATAAGCTTGAGACTATCATGCCGTTCATTACATTCCGTTATAATAACTTTATGTATTGGATGCGTATGATGGATGAGAATCCTAGATTTTTCAGATATTTCGAAGATGTCTATGGGACTATAGCTGAGGATTCTATCGAGAATATGATCGAGAGTGGACAGTCTACTGATTATGAAGATGATATGTTTTTCCAGAATGGTGCTATTCCTCTTGGAGATACAGGTCTGAGTATCAAAGTTGGTAATTCATTCTTATCTGCTGTGAATGATTTCTATGGTGGTCCTGACGCTTTGATAGGTAAGTATGGTGGATTGAATCCTGTTCTTAAAGAAGCTCTCAGATTTTCAGGTTATGCTTTTGGTTTGAATTCTAAGGAGTTTTTCAGCGATGTGGATTGGGATTTATCTAAAGATATGACTACTGAAACTGCTATAGGATTGTTACCTGGTGGTAGTATTATGAATCAGGCTATATCTTTAGCTCGACGGTTGCCTGGTACATTTGAGAATGGCGGTCCTACTATGGACACACTTTTCCAAGTGTTGTCTTTTGCAGGTGTGCTTGGTATTCGTAAGGATTATTCTTCAGGTGGAAAAGTTGATTTTGATGAGTGGCAGCTTGAACTTGAGAAACAAGGGAAGTGGTATGATGCTAATCTCGGAAAAATCGTTCCATTAGCTGATAAGAATACTTATGGTGCTAATGATCCGAATGCTACTTGGGAAGATGTTCAGGCTTATATGATGGTTCATTTCGGAAAGATATGGGATCCTAATGCTCATAAATTTGTCGTTCCATCTGAGTTATCTGCTGGTAATTTCGATGTTAATTTCGACTTCGAAAATGACCCTGATGCTTGGGAAAAGCTTCAGAAATGGATGAAGAATAGGTACGGCAAAGTTTATGATTATAATCAGCGTAAGTTCGTTTATGAAGAAGATTATATATCTGGTGGTCTTAATGACCCAGACATGCCGTGGGAGCAGAAATCCAGACTCATATATGAGAAGTTTGGATTGAGATGGGATGGTAATCAGAATACTTATGTAGATGATAATCATTATATGGCTGGCGGTCTTAATGATACTAAGAGCTTTAATGAAGTTAAATCTCTCAGGCTTGCACTATATGGCGAAGTTTGGGATAGGGCACAGCATAAGTTTGTGAAGGCTCAGGATTCTTCTATCGTTACTGTAGGTAAGTTCTTCGGTGGGGAAGATTATGATGAGTATTTCTCAAGACTTGCGATTCCTAGACTTCAGAATGAAGATGTGAAGTTCCATGTATCTCGTGATGGTTTCTTAGTAACTGATAGTGGAAAATATATTCTTACTACTAATGATGCTTATAATGCTCGTGTCTTCGAGAAGTTTAAGCATACATTTGGTGGTAGAGGATATAGAGGATGGAAACGTTATAGTCACTGGAAGAATTTTAATTTTAATAAGAAGCCATATAAGGGCAGGACTCTTCCGAGTCATTACTATACCGGTTATGGTTGGAATGATGAAGAGGGTTACTACAGGCTGAATTATCAGTATAATTATCAGTATCATAATCCAGAACCTGCTAAGAAATTGAATCGTTTATTATCACCACGTGTTCAGTATCCATATGGCGGTGGTTATAATAAATATTCGTTCTATACTAGGTAAAAGAAAAGGGAAGCCGAAGCTTCCCTTTTTGGTTATCTTATTTTTACTCCTAAATCGAATCCTGCTGGTCGTTTCTTTTCTATTATATCCCAGACTTTACTGTCTTCGATTATCAACTGATTGATTACTTTCTGATCCCTCCATACGAAGAATGAATTGATTTCCCAGTTCTTTTCATTTAGAACTGTCAGGAATCCATATGGTGCATTCAGTCCGAATATCTGCTGTTGAAGCTGAGTGTAATAATATGGTGGAATTCCATATAGTCCAGCTTTACCTTCGATGCTGATATTCTCCTCTTCATAATGTGGTGGAATAATACTGAATCCTTTATGTTCTCTGAAGAATGCTTTATCGAACTGATAATGTTTCATACCGTAGATAGTAACTACTTTGATTTCATCTGGAATATACTGATATGTTCCATCATCGTTGTACAGTTTATCGAGTACTCCATCGAAGTTGAATTTGATGTGAGGATACTCTTTATGCCTGTACATGTCTATCGGTTTGATTATGTGTCTGTCCATTATCTGACTGTGCTTGTAGATGATCATAGGTTCCAGGTCACGACCTTTTCTTACAGCTGATTTATCTCCTACAGCCAGCTCTTCATCTGTCAGATAGTTCCTGCATTTCTCAGCTATCAGGTCGCTTCTTGTCTTATATGGATTTACTCCGAGAACTATAGAAGAGTCTGATGTTCCTAAACCATTTTTACGCAGAAGAGCATATTCTTCATTTGGATATTGATCTATGTTTTTGATGTCTATTACTATATCGAGTTCTGAGAGGTCGAGTTCACCTGCATTGAACTGATTATAATCTATACCTGATGTCCACTTCTGTGTGAAATCGAAATCATCTCTTACGAAAATATCTTCTGGATTAGTCATTGTATTTCTCCTTTGATTTGGTCATATTATCCATGAATATGTCATTAAATTCGTCTAATGTTTTTTCGCTTACCTGATATGCTATAGCCTCCATTACAAGGCTGATTCCATACATAAAGCTATCTTTTCCATGTTTTGCATCGTAGATACCTCTGCATATAGGACATTTCATTAGATCGTTATATACGATTTTATAAGCTAGTTCTTTTAACATTAGTATAATCCTTTCTGCTGTTCACATAGAAAAGCTACGTTACAAGCTATATGTTCAAGATGAGGCAGTCCTGATTCTTCATCTAATCCATATGGATCTTCGATGTAGAGTAGGGTATGTCTGAGAAGCGCATCTCTATATCTTTGAATCTCTACGTTCTTCCAGTTATTTGGACCGCCTTTTGGATATTTAGCATTACCGTACATACGTACTCTGGCTATTGCACGTATTATCTCAGTTGGTACTAGTGAGAGTTTCAGTTTACCTTTATCTGCTTTTATTGCCTGATTATTCACTTGTTACTCCTTTCTGGTCCCAGATTGTTGTATATAGCCATCATCGTTTCATATGGTTCTTCGACCACCACATTCTCAAACTTTTTATAAGCGTCGAGATACCATTCTTTTTTATCTCCATTAAATGTTATTTCATAATACATCCCATCAGGAAGAGTGCTTGACATAAGAAACTTCCAATTCTGTAGGATCTTGCATTTCCAAACGGTGTACAAATCAAATCCTGGAATGTCATCTGATTTATCAAGATGCTTCATTATGTAATCACGTACTATGTTTCGTGCTCTAAATTCCATTATTTGTCCTCTCTTTCTCCGTATGAACAAAAGTCATTGGTACTCGGATAGCGTGGAACTTGCGTGTTTCGCCATGGACACTTCCAAGTTCCATCGTACTTGCATTCTCGGCAACGGACGATTTTGATGCTTGGTGCTTCTCTCACCGCATCAAGCGCATCACCATAAGAAGTCGCTTTGACTATGGCTATTTCAAGGTCTTTTGCGTTAATGTATGCATCAGGTCTGTCATTATATTTCATCATCGTCTGCTCCTTTCATCCTCGGAGTGTAATGGCTCATTCCACAAGTTTTGCACCAATCGCCCACATCGTTGTAATGTTCACAAGTTGTGCAATCAGTTTGTGGTTTGTTTGCCTTGTCAGCTTCAAACTGTCTCTGTGCTCCACACTCAAAGCCTTTAATAAAATCCTCGGAGTAATACGATTCGTTGTTTGGATTAAATGTTATCTGCTTCATCGTCTTCCTCCTCTGGAAACTCCTGCCATTTATTGCAGAGATCACAATCTCCCGGGCATGGTCCTCCATCACAGTATTTAGGATTGTATTCACATAAACTTACGCTCATGACTTCTCCTTTCTTGTAACTATCCATTCAAGTATGTGACCGATAGCTACAGCTTGCCAGTACATCATTGTTACCAGACGGACCGGATTGCCGAAAGCTATTCTCTCGGCAATCTCATCCATTCTTTCTTTGTCTTTAATCAGTGCGTTCTTTGTCATACGGTACTCCTTCTAACACATCGTATGGACTCATTCTCATACGTTCTTCTCTTGGCTTGTATTTTGTACATTGGCTGATAGGGTCACGTCTTGGTTCGCACTCGTATAAAATATACGCACACATCTCTGTCCTATACCCTGAGCCTAGTTTGGTCCTGTATTGACAATCAGGATGTTTACAGTGTTCTTTTACTGTTTCTATCTCCATAGGTTTCCTCCATGTCATCGAAGTCTTCACCCATGTCGTACCAACCATCAGGGTTGATATCTTCTATGAATTTGCCTATCTCATTTGCTGAGATATAAATAACTCCGAATATTGTTCCTAATGCTATGATTAATATCTTCATGACCAGAATCCTCCCCATGTAAGAATAGATGCTTCAAATATGACTGATACTATAGCTATCCTGATGTCATACTTCTCATTACGCATTTCACCATGATGTATCGTATTCACTATCAAAGTTTCTGCCATAACGAGAATCATGATAATCTGTGGTATTATAGTCGTCTTCCATATCATATTTGTACTTCCTTGTTTTAACGTATTTCTTCGGTCTATAACCGAAATCTCTATTTGTCTGATCTGACGGATGATTACGTGTAGCTGCGTAATGTATAGCGTGTCTGAATGCATCACGTGTATGAATCAGTCCTAGAGATAAACCTGACTTGTTATGGATGATGTTTCTTCCGTCTCTCCTTATAATCCTCTCTCGATACAGGAGTTCGTCCGACCATCTTACTTTTACTGATGCTGCGAGTTGAAGGGTGTAAGGCTGTTTGAGTACCCAGCATCTCCACTGCATCAGTCCGAGCAGTCTGCAGGTTTCCATCTTACTGTTTGTCTGATCACTGCTCTTATCTCGGTAGAGCACGTAGTCTTCCATAACTACTATCAGATTGTTTCTATACATATTGTGATATTTGTCTATTAGGTCTAAGTGTGCCTGCCAGAATTCTTCAGGGCATCTGTACTGTTTAGCTGAGATGTATCCTCTTTCGAGCAGGTTCTCCTTGTGGTCCATTACGACCCATCCTGTAGTTCCTTTTCCTTCGTGGAAATTTCCTGATGGGTCAAATGCGAGAATGTATCTGTAACTCATTTGATAATCTCCTTTAGTTCATCAATGGTTTCTACTTCCACTTTGTCAGCCCATGTTGATGTTGTCACTTCCATATCTGCTATTACTGGAATTTCTCCTGCAGGCCAGTCTTCCATTATTTCTTTGAATTTGAAGAATATTTCAGGCGGGTCTGACGGATCATATTCCCATGACAACTCATCATGTATCTGCATTTGGAATCTCGTTTTGATATTATTTTTCTGCATGTAATCGTAGAGCTGTACTATCTTCCATTTCAGGAAGAATGCTGCGCTGCCTTGAATCAGCATATTCTTCAGCTTATGTCCACTGACATTGTAATAACGTACATGGAATAAGTTTTCTGTATTGCTGTAGGCTGCTGCTCTTTCATTACAGTATTCGTGATAGTTTTTTATTCCAGGGAAAGCTTTATAGTATGCGTCATTTATCATTACGCATTCTTCGTGAGTTTTCTCTGGGAACATCTGCTTTATTCTGCTTAGTTCAGCTCCGTAGTTCTTTGCGAAGTTTACTCTTTTACCTATGTATCTCAGGTCATGGAATTCAGGATCTGTTTTCTTTAAGCCTGGGAATGCTGCGAGTGTAGTTGCACCGTGAACATCTACTGGTTCCCATTCAGTACCGTCTTCGCAGTGGTACCATTTGTAATCTTTGTAATGTTTGATGTGGTCAGAATTACTTGGATCGAATTTAATATGCGCTGGAGAGGCCATTTTAAATGTTATTCCCCACTTAGTGCCTACTGATAATTCATTTGGATCTTCCGTTATTCTGTAACATTCAAATGGCATGTATGCTCTGCACATATTCATATCAGGCTTGCCTAACAGAATCGTATAGAGTGCTTGAAATCTTAATTCGATCTGTGAATAATCGAGATATACCAGAGCTGAGTTTGTTTTAATAACTCTTCTTGGATGGAATATCTCTTCACCATCTTCTGTCTTGATTCCTTTCTTTGGGAACTGCTGGAAGTCTGATGTTATCCTTCCTGATACAGTACCTACCTGATTGATTGTTGTGTACAGATAGTCTGTATTTCTTAGTTCTTTCTGGAAACGCAGGATATATACTGCATACCATTTCTCCATTGTCCTGAGTTCCTGAAGTAGGGTAATGAATCTATGTGCTGGATTATCTTCATCTAACTTAGTTTTAAGTAAAGATAATGTTTCATCATTTGTCTTATCTATTTCTAAGTTAAATTTTTCCCTTAAAATTTTCTTTAGAGTTGCGTGCTGACTTATAGTCAGCTTTTGTCCTGCAAGTTCATAGAATTCTTTTCTCTGCTTCTGGATGTAAGCTTTAAGTTTCCTTCGTGATTCTTCAAGATATTCACGGTCTGCGTGGAATCCTGTACACTCCATGTCGTACCACGGCAGGATGCATTTATTTTCTACATAAATCGCCTGTTCCTGCTGACGGTTTTCTATGATATGTCTTAATGAAGCCCATATCTCCAGAGTGTATATGATGTCGTAATGTGCATACGTTATCAGGTTTTCACGATTCAGGTCGTTATATCTAATCATATCTGACTGAACTAAAGACTGAACTTTATGCTGCAGATAGAGTGGGAGAGAGTGAAGCCAGTCGAGATATGGTTCTTTCATATCTTCTGGTAGGTCTGAGATATCGAATATACAATCTTTGAACATCTCATTGATTACCTTTAAGGTAAATGATTTATCCTTGAATCCTTCTGGAACTTTTGCTCCTGACTGATTCAACATATGTTTCAGTCGATTGTTATACATCTTTGCGATATCTGTTTTCTCTCTTGTTAACTTGTTTTCATGCAGTTTTGCATCTCTTGTGATATACTTTGTTGCATATTCTTTAAGACCGAGAGGTGGTCCTCCTTCTTCTGGATGAAGCGCATCGTGTCCGTAACGTATATAGAACATCGTGTCAGATAGGTTCGTGTCCCGGTATTCATGACCTATATTGGCAAGCATATGCAAGTCGAACTTGATATTATGTCCCATATAAATCTTCAAAGTATGCGCTACTGATTCCCAGTAGGTGAGGACGTCTTCTGCCTCTGGATTGTTTTCCAGATCTATGGCGAAGGTATAACCTCTCAGTCTTTTTTCATCAAGAAATCCGAACTGTATTAGAAATGGTTTACTCTCCTTAATATGAAGACCATCTGTTTCAGTATCGACTGCTCCATATTCAGGCTTTACATCCTCTACGATTCTCTTCAGTATTTCGAAGTCAGAATGCGAGTTGATCGTGAGGGTCTTCCATTGGAATTTGAGCATTGATTTCTCCTAATCTTGGAGCATAAGTATCTCGTCTTATCCTTCCCAGACCCTTCCTGAATCTTTCAGTTGGGATTATCTCTGAGTCGTGATACTTAACGAATAACAGTTTTGTCATTCGATTCAGCATTATGTTGAGGTCTTTCTGCTCCATACCTGTTGCAGCCATCAAGATGTTCTTACTTGTTGACCTGCATCTTTCAAGTTGCAGTACCAGCATTGGTTCTTTGTTATAGACATCCTGGAGTGCGTTTACTCCATCTTCATCGATTTCTGTATACTGACGTTCATAATCTACATATTCTTTCAGTCTGAATGTAGGGTTGTCATAGAGATTAATCAGATATCTCATTGCATAATCTACGTGTTCTTTTTTTACGATTATGTTTTCATATGATTCGTCTGTACTACATACGTAAGCTGCTATTGCGATGGAAAGTCTACTGAGTTTCTTCCATGCTTCAGTTCCGAATATCTTTATATGACCTTCGTATTTCTGATTAAGCTGGTTGGAAATGTTTACGATGTATAGTTGAGTTTCTCTGTCTATGACTATTTGGTTAGCTGTTCTCGACCATACCCATCTGATCTTATCTCTGTAGACTTGTTCATCTAATGGTTCTTCTGGCAGCCATGTCGGATCTATTTGAGCATTTCCTCTGTCTGGCAGAATCACTATCATATCGTATCTGGCAATATCTTCTGCAGCCTTTACCAAGTCCTGAAGAATTGCTATACCATCTGGGTAAGATGCTATTGACTGAATGTTTCCATTCTTATTCTTCGGGTTGGTAAGTGATATCATCCTGACCATCGCAGGAAGAGTTAATGTTCCTGCTACTCTTGTTATTCTGACTTCGTTGCTGGATCTGATATCTGTGAGTTCTGTTATCACTGAGGAGTTGGACTTACCGAATTCTTCGAATATGACAAGTCCTTTATGATTCTGAGGGATGATTCCAGCTCTTGTCTGATAACCTGATGCGGTTTTATTACTTCCTCCTACGAGGCCAGGAATGGTTGCTGAGTTACCTGCAAGGCTCGTAAATGTTCCGAGTCCATACAGTTTTCTCAGAGCATTTGCTGTACTTGATTTACCTGTTCTTGATTCTCCTACGATTATCGTATCGAGATATGCTCTTTCGTTTTTGAATGATCCGAAGTTAAACTGGAGAGGCGTATTATAGGAAAAATCTATAGCTTGTATCAAAGTATTGATACCGTTATATCCTAAGATTCCTTTAACTTTTTCAGTCATTGTGTTTATCTTTTCATTCAGATTTCCAGGTATATCTCTGATAACCTGTAATGAGCTTTTCACACTGTCTGTCAGTTTGAAATCGGATACTGAATCATTAGCTTGTTCTGCGCTGAGGATTATCATTATCAGCTTTCGACCTTTGTAAGGGTGGGGAACAAGCTTGTATGTTATGAGGTATTTCTTACCTGATTCAAGCTTTGTATTGACTGAGTAAGCTGTATATTCCATTGGCTGATTTTCAACTGTATCAGCTGTTTCATACATATCTGTCAGATAGCATTTGAATATTGTTGCTTTACTCAGTTCTTCGATTTTTACATATTTCTCTTTCTCCATTATTCCGAGAATTTTTCTGTAATTCTTCTTGATCACATCATCTCGGAAGTTGTTGTCTACCATGTGAAGAATGTCCTGAGCATTATTTTCATCGAGTATCCATTCTCTGTAATCTCCTACAGCCATGACTCCTTCTGCTGCCTGAAACTTTTCAGCATACAGATGAGCGGGGCAGGAGTATGTATCATCAGAGATGGCTACTACCTGTACATTACTTCGTACTATCTTTCCTATATTCTCTGGTTGGCTTGCTTTCAGCAGGTCCATGATTTTATACTGTTTGGCAGTAACTTTGTCGCCCTTATACCATTCAGTCGTTTCGATACATTCGATTAAGTCCTGTTTTGTATGCTTATACTTTACGAAGTAATCTGTGATGTCTTCCTTCTCTTGCATCCCTTTGTGGAAGTTCAGGATGACTTTCACATAAGGCGTATACTTGAGTAAGCAATTTGCAACTTTGTAGGCTCCTGTAATACCTGCTGTATCGTTGTCGTAGCATATTGCTACGATCCTGTCTTTGAATACATTCGGTGTTGCAGGAAGACATTGTTCTCCACCTGTTAGTGTGATTGCATTGAATCCGTTACTTCTTGCTACAGCCATGTCTTTCTCTCCTGCGCAGAGGAGGGTGACCTTGTTTGTCGGAGTTTCATTCCATTGATTAAACGGAAGTATCAGTCCTGACGGACAGTTCTTTCTTGACTTGATTTTCGGATCTCCGCCTGGATTATACTGACGTATATCTATCAGGTGGTCATACATGAATACTGGAAAAGCTATTATGTTTTCCGTGTATTCAGGTGTCTTTATCTTCAGTTCTTCTATTACTTCTTCAGATATACCGAGATCTAATGCTCTGCGTTTAGTAGCTTCTGTAATTTCTTCCTTATCCCATTCGTCTATGGTTTCGTCTGAGTCGAAGCATCTCTGAAGTTTGTGAGCTACTGGACTATTACATCCTAGAAGCTTCTGCATCATTGTCAGCTCCGACCCAGCTTCACCACATACCTTACAATGGAATAAGTGCTCTACAGTGTTTACGTGTGCGGAAGGGTGGGATTCCATATACTCCTGTCCACTTTCCGTATAATGCGGAAACGGACAACATACTGGTACTTCAGTTTTATCTTCTATGATATTGAAATAGTCTGTTAAGAATCCCATAGTTTACTTCCTTTAATAGTTCATCTGAACTGCTGGTGCAGCTTCTGGTGCAGATACGGCGTTCATAAATACTGCTGACGGATCTTCTTCCTTCATATCCTGAATAGGGTAGAAGCAGTCAGCTGAGATATCTACTACGCTTCTCTGCGGTGCTCCTCCGTCCTTTCTTTCTTCAGGACAGATGTCTACCATCAGTTCTCTTCCGTTGATCATCTTTGTTAGGTCCTTCAGTTCGAACTCTCCTGTAATGTTGAGTCCGACAGCCTTGATGAATCTGCCGAGCTGATATCTTACAAGCTGTGCATCAGATTCATACAGGTTGATCCAGAACTTTCCCATCGAAGCTCCTGATACAGGATCTGTGATGTTACATTCTGCTGACAGATAGTCCGGTCTTCCTGGTGTTTTCGGAGTTTTCATCTCTGACTTAATGACCTTTGCGTGATAGTTACCCTTTGGGATTACGCTGTTCATTGAAGGCTTTTCGCCTGGAAGTGAATTCATATTAATACTCATTACTGGATACCTCCTTTTGTTACCTGAGTGATAGCTGTACTGAATGCTTCAAGCTGCATATTGATGTATGAAAGCTGTCTTCTGTAGAAGCTTTCCATAGCATCATAGCGGTCCTCTGTGTCCTTAGCCTTTCTGAGTGCTGACTCAGTAGTCTCTCTGTATGCCTGAACTTTATTGCTTGCTTCTGTGATGTTTGCCTTGAAGAACTCAATCAGCTTGTTCTTCTCCTTGTCTGTGAGCTTTGTCAGAGGGAGATCGATAATCTCCTCAATCTCTCTGACCTTTTCTCTAGGCTTTCTTGGCTTCTTGACCTTTTCTTCGGTCTTTACTTCTGTGGTTTCAACTGCTTCCTTTTTGATTTCTTCTGTAGCCATTGCTTATTCCTTTCTTTAATCTACGGTGAGGGTGATAAATGATTTCTTCAGAACATCGAGAGGGAGTTCTGTAAGAGGCGTATCCTTGTATCCTTCATTTTCCTTGATTGCATTCCATACATTTACTTTCTGCTTATGTGAATCAAGGAAGTTCTTGATACCTGTAATGTATTCCTGACGCTGTTTTTCAAGTATTTCTTTTGGTGATGTACCTTCGTTCAGATATGCTACGAGATCCTTGCAAAGGGAAGGGGTGAACTCATATGTTTCACCTTCATTGAGGATTACATATCTGGACTTAACTACTTTTGCTTTCGGATGAACGATATTGTTTCCTACAGCTCTGCCTGGTGATACCATATGAAGTACGAGGTCAGGTTCATACTTCACGTCAGCCTGCATGATTTCCTGTTCTCCGAGGGATACCATTTCATTCTTGCCTTTAGCTTCATTGAACTGATATTCCATCTTTTCCTTGACTCTTACTGTTGCGATCATGTGGCATCTGCTGTCTCTGAAGAGCTGGAAGAGCTTCTGCTTTTCAGCTACGATCTCTTCATCTCCCCATGCTGCGTAAGAGTCTCTCTGATACCTTGTATTGCTGGTCTTGAGTTCAGCGATTCTATCCAGAATACCTCCTTCGTATGACCATGCGTGTGAGATACTGTCGTTGATTACGACTTCTGCTCCTGCCTGAAGTGCAGCTTCTTTGAATTCCATATAATGGCTTGGCTTATACTTCAGATCTGGTGTGAACTTACCATGCTGGAACTTACCGAACGGTACTCCTGCAGATGAATCTATTCCTGCGAACAGATTGACTGAGTTATTCTCTGTATCTACATCAAATACTTTTGTCCAGTCTTCACCTGCGAGATAATATCCGAGCAGTAGGGCAAGTCCTGACTTTCCTTTACCTGACAGTCCTTCAATAAGTATTGATGCTTTGGACTGTTCTCTGGTCGCTGCCTGGAACTGAAATAGTGGATTTCCGCCCATGTTGTTTACTCCTTTCTGTTAGATATTTGTTGTAGTTATTTATGATATCTGTCTCTGACTTTCTCTTTTTGAGAAGGTCATACAGATGCTCATCAAATGTGTCTTCCATCATAAGTTCTACGATCTTGTGAGCCTTATGAGCTTTTGCTTCTGTAGATGCGATGAATCTGTCTTCAGCCTGTTCGATACTTCCTATTGGTGGATATTTATCTGTGAAGATAGTTGTTGATGCTGCATCCAATGTCAGTGCTTCTTTTCCTGCATCTATATTTATGAGGAACACCTTGAACTTTCCTGCCTGAAAGTCTTTTATGAATTGTCCTCTTTGTTTTGCGGTGGTTGCCCCGATGAGCATCGCCCAGGTCGTATCCAACTGCTCAGCGAGGCGAACCAGATATGAAGTAAACTTGGAGAAAATGATTATCTGCTCGTCGGGATAATCCTTCAGGTATTGAAGAATCCATTCTGTCTTTGGTGACTTGCCTTTAAGTTCAAGCAGACCTGGGTCCAAACATATCTGTCTGTATCTGACGAGTCTGTCTAAGACTCCTGATGTTACGATTTCTCCTGTTTTAAAAGTTTCCTCTAACTCCTTCAAATATTTCTTTTGTTCTTTTGTCGGAGTGAGTTTAACTTTCTCATAAAATTTATCTGGTAACCAAGGCATGACGTCTTTACGTTTTCTCTGAGTTGAGAACTGACTGAGAACTCTTTGCAGTTCTTTTGCCATGCCTGGCTTGAATTTCTCATAATATTTGAATGTTCTTGCTCTTCCGTTCTGATATACGGTTCTGTCTTCGATGATGAAATATTCATCTATGAAGCGCCAATAAGAACCATAATCACACGGAAACAAAAACCTAAGTATGCTGTACACGTCATATGGTTTTCCCTGAGCTGGTGTTCCTGTCAAAGCGAGTCGATAGGGGACTCCTCTGGTTTTGAACATAGCTTTGGCATTTGCTGATTTGTGATTCTTTATCTTATGTGCTTCATCAAGAATCACCATCTGTGGGTTTCTGTTCAGTATCGGATCTACAAGTCCTGAGCGTGATGCTGTTTCTTTGAATGAATCCAGACTGATGACAAGGCCGTGTGTCCAGTTCTTTACAGCTTCAAGTTTCTTGCTTGGACTTCCTATACATATCTCACATGGTTTTCCTAACCATCTCTCGTATTCGTCTTTCCATTGGTATAACGATGATGCAGTAGTGACTATCAGAATCCTGCTGTCCTGCAGGTTTCTCAGTTTTATCGTTGATAATGCTGTAGGTGTCTTTCCTGTACGCTGTTCATTGAAACAGGCAGACTGTGGCATTGATACGAGGAACTGAGCATCTTCTTTCTGATAATCTCTAAGTTCTGGAGATGAACTTTGTATTGAGGTTCCATTCTTCAGGGTCTGCATTTTCGTTCTCCTTTGGCTCCTTTTCTATGATTTCTTCACCATCTTCCAATGGGCTACCATCAGCGTGTACTAGCTGTACATTTGGTGCATGTTTCTGTTCCTCATTTAAAGGAACATAACAATAGATGAAGGTAGGACCTTCCTTTGTAGATGATGCTTCTTCTAGTTTGAGTAATGAGTTGATGAGTTGAGCCTGACCGACTGATCTTGAATTCGGTGCCTGCTGAATAATGTCATTGATTGCAGCAGTTCTTATCAGACTCATTTCAGATTGGATATAATCGACGGTACGAGGGTCCGTTAGAAACGCCTTCCAGAGGGCAGGATTTTCGATTTCAGTCTCTCTGGCAAGCTGATAATGATTTAGATAGATTGCTCGTTCTTCGAGGCTTAGAAAGGCTTTTTTGCACTCTTCATACTGTGCTTTTGTTAGAGTTGTCATATACTATTCCTGCTTTCCTTACGGTGTTCCATGTTTCCAGAAACTTATATAGTTCCTGGTCCTCGTCTATTTCGTAGCGAGGGTAGGGTTCATAATTTTCTTTGTGGTATTTCACGTGTTTGTATATACCTTGTCGGGACATTTTCATCAGTCTCGCAAGTTCTATATCGGACATACCTTGTATTCGACCTAAGATTATTACTTCACTTGAGTACGGTATGAAATATGGGTCGTTGAGCATTTTCGTTATTACCGTTCTTACTGTGCCAGTATTCACTTTGCCGATCTTGCATATCGCATCAGTTGCAGCGACTACATCTGCACTGTCTTTGTGGATATCGAACATATCCTTTACGAAGTAGTACATCTGTATTTCGCTCCATCTGCGCTGATATTCAGACAGAATCATTTTTCATAACGACGCTCATTTGATACCTCTTTTCTTTTTCAAACCTTTACTGAGGAAGGGTGGCGGCTGGTTCCCGGCGCACGGTTCCAGTGGGCCTGAGCCTTGGCGTGTGGCCCCTGGAACGGTGCTGCCAGGGACCCAGCGTAATGCTTCTTGGTGGCAGCGGAATGAAGACTCCTGTTTTCTTTCGGCTGCCGAGGCTAGGCGAATATTCTGTTAAGTTATGAACTGTAACATCTGAGGAATTAAATCACTCTTCAGATATCCTAAAGGTTTGCGGAAATAAAATAGGGTAGGACTTTTGTCCTACCCATACGTTCAACTATTCCTAAAATCATAATTATGCGGAATAGTGTAGTAGGGTAGGGTAAAATTTTTACTCACTTCTTGTTGTGATGTTTTAAATTATACCCTATCTGTTGCTTGATTGCAAAGCTTCTTTATTACTGAAACATTTGAAATGGAAAATTATCCAGAGTCTGGAATATCGTCGTCTTCACCTCGCGGAACTACGAGTGTAACGAGTAGTTTTGCGGGTGAAGTGACGAGAGTTCCAGACCTTGGATGATTTTCGCTTGAAAGTGTTTTGACGTAACACTGACATTATTTCACTTTTATTATGAATAGAAAGTTCTAAACTGTTTGTACTTTTTGCCTTGTTAGGCTGTGCTAATAAGTTCAGATATTCTAATAAAGAAACATTTATACTAACTTTTCTTTGAGCAGATCAACTGCTGCTGGTACAGCTCAGGTTACAGTAGTGTTTCGGGCGGGCTTGTGCATAGTCTTATGTCAGATTTGAATATTTATATTCATTACAGGAATATTCTTATTCTTTTCTTGCTGAAGCTACTTGACATTTGGACCTAGCGAGCGTAGAACTCGGTGGTTCCAGTTCTGACTGTTAGCCTGAGGAGGTGAGATGGTCTTCCTGCTTCTTCCTTCTTTCCTTATCCTGATATCACGTAATATGTTATATGTACGTACTGCGTTCGCAGTTATCCTATAAATGTTTAGTGAATCAAGCCTTTGGCTTTTGCCATGATGTCTATATTAAATTTGTTATTGTACTTTTCTATTGTCCTCCTTACGAATTCTGGTTCGAATGATTTGTAGTATGATATGATTCCAAGCATATGCTGGATCTGCTTTACATCCCATTCTTCACCAACTGTGCAGAAGTTGAATATCATTGCTTTGAACTTGTTATTTCTTTCATGTCCTGCTGAAATCTTATTATCTTTATTGACTATCAGTCCGAGATGATAATTTCTTCCTGCAGTACTTCCGAATCTGGTCTTTTCATGATTGATTCTGAATGGCACTTTCCACTGTCTGAAGATGCTTTTGATTTCACTCAGGATCATATCAGGGTCAAATTTTTCTTTACAGCTGATTGTTATATCATCTGCATATCTTGTATATACATAATGGTGACCGTGATAATTATGAAGAGTTTCTGTGATTGCATAATCTATTGGAACCATTACTGCATTTGTTAGAGTAGGTGAGAGGATACTTCCCTGTGGAAGACTTCCATTGAGCAGAGATATCTTCACCAGTCTGTCAAGATGTTCTTCAGGAATGAACGGAAACGGATATACCTGACCGAGCATATCTTTCAGCCATTCTCCTGTGATTGAGTTGAAGAAATCTTTCAGATCAATCTGCAGATACCATTTCGATTTATTCTTCTGATGTGTTTCCATTGCAGTTACTACGCTTCTTTCTCTTACATATGCGTGAGCTGCTTTATGTGCCTGGAATACAAGAGCATCTTCTATAATTGTCTTATAGACTCCCTGGATGTATGCAAGCTGTTCATCAGGTGCGTCTATTGGACGCATTTTATTCGGATTAGATTTCTTTGGAATCTCAAAATGTCTGTAATGATCTTTTGTATCTTCGATTGTATCGACGATATCTTTTATCTGGTCAAGAAGGCTGATATTGTTATGTTTTCTTTCCCAGAGCTGTTTAGCATATTCATTTGAGATTTCCTTCGTGACTTTCTTTGCAGGAAGCTTTTTCAGGTTTCCTGCTGTGATATACGGATTGTTGAGAATATCTTCCCATGTCAGCTGCTGAGGAGCTGAGTTTGTAAGAAATGTCAAATACATTTGTTTATCCTTTCTATTACAACTGAGTTCTGTGAATCGGATCCGGATGGCTTCCGGCTGATCATGCTTACATGTCGTGTTTGGACTTTGGCGTGCACGGGCGATTTGGTCGATGCCTATTTTTCAGGGTTTACGGAGTTTATGATGTTTACTTTTCTTCGTAATCCTGTGGAGATGACGTGTTTAACCTGTAATCGCGGGGCCTGATGGTCTTTCGCCGCCTGCCTCTCTTCCTTGACATTATTTTGCTTGAATTGTTAATTGCAAGTCTCCTTACGGAGTATCCTTGTAATAGACTTTTGTTACATAGCTTCTAAGAAGTAGCTATATGGCTGACATAAAGTCAGATGTTTTGCTGTTCCTGTATTTACGAAATTTGTGAAGTTAACTATTCCTATGATTGCGCACATTTTCACTACAGGTGAAACAGACAACACAAAGCCACAAGCACTAACTGGAGTGTTTTCAAGTGCTTCTTCATGTGTGAACTGAAGAGACTGTAGTAATGATTTCTTATGTGCTCTGTTCTGCCAGTCTGCGAAATAGCATTGTCCTTCAAGTAATGTTGTTCTGAAATCGAATACTGCTTTTACTGTAGGATTATATTTGTTCTGTTCTACTATATTCCTACGTACATCAACAGAATCAACACACATAAACACATAGTCATTGAGTATCCCTCCTTCATATTTTCCTTTGAGCTTTAACGTTTTCTTCAGCTTTGGATTTATCTTATAGAGAAGGTTTGCAAGAGCTTCTGTCTTTGGCTTTCCTACATCTTCTTCGGTGAATAACTGATTAGCTATGTTATGTGGTTCAACATCATCGAAATCCCAGAGGACTATTTTTTCGATACCGTATCGTGCGAGAAGTTCTGCTACGTTACTTCCTATTGAACCGCATCCGATTACATGGCAATAGCCTTCAACCTTTTTAGGGTCAAAGAATTCAAGTGATTTATTTAGATCCATGCTTTCTTTTTCCTCCTTTTATATTCTTTTTGTTACTGTTGAATAGCGGCATATCCCAGTCATCATCTTCGAAGTAATCATGTACTGGATAGAATTCTGTTGATTTCTTTATTTCTGCTGACTTTTTAAATTTGATCAAATCGGGTGCTTTCTTGCAATTCTCCTGAATCTCATACGCGACTGTTGTCGCTATCTCAGTTCCATCTTCTGTTATTACATCGAGAAATACATCAGCTGTTTCGAATAGTACGTTCTGTACATAATCGTATAGGAGTACACATATTTCCTGTTTCTTGTTAAATATCATGAAGATGTAATAATCTCCATCCTCGACCTTGTGCAACAAATCTTCCTGATACTGATCATCGACGCCTGAACTGAATACATTCATATTTACATGGCTGTGACCATGCATTCTGAGGTCCTCGATAGGGAAGTTCATATCTGAAATTAGGTCCATCTGCCATTTTGCGAATCCCTCTTCATCTGCAGTTGTTGTAGTTGCTGAGTTTATCTGAGGGAATATGAGTGCGTCATACACCAAATATGTGTTATTTTCCAGATCTCTGTGTACAAGACCGTGCCAGCTTATTTCGACAGGGGACTGTCTTACATATTCCATCATCTTTACATATGCTGATGCTGTGATGTATATTTTTGGCTGTTTTACATCTTTTGGTACTGCTTTTAAATCTTTCTTGAGGTCTTCGATTGACAGATTATCTATTCCTTTTGCTCTGAATGATTTGGATAGTCTGGTTGCGATTTCTGACA
>OCTX012278151.1_pt1 | contig 49924 bp, 44 predicted proteins | sample 1539691 | NCBI WGS metagenome assembly OCTX01 (sample SAMN02144231, study PRJEB22623) | gut metagenome | biome: sheep rumen | host: Ovis aries | place: New Zealand
ATGATGTGTGATGGTTGAGGGATTATGGACGCACGAAACAACTTATGCGAGCATGGCTCTTCGCTCGCTCGTGCGTAGGTTCACGCTCCCAAGAGCGTAGATCTCCGTGACATCTCCGTTAGATGTCCGTGAGATCACCGTTACATCTTGCTTGGATCACCCCCTTGGGTTAGCTTGTACTTCGCTGAATTTGGTTTGTACTTCGCTGAATTTGGTTGTCAGGGAAGTAAAAGAAAAATGTAATTTTTGATTCCGATTTAAGAATATAGATATATCTTTGCAACGAAAAAGTTCAGATATGTCACAGAAACGTACAACACCGGAGTTTATTACGGAGCTGCAGCCGGGCGAGATTTTCGTCTTCGGCAGCAACCTGAGGGGTATGCATGGTGGTGGGGCGGCGTATGTTGCCTACCGCAAGTTCGGGGCTATTTTGGGACAGGGCGTTGGCCTGCAGGGTCAGAGCTATGGTATTCCCACGATGCAGGGCGGCGTGGAGACGATACGCCCTTATGTGGATGAATTTATTGCCTTTGCCCAGGAGCATCCGGAACTGACTTTCCTGGTTACGCGCATCGGCTGCGGCATTGCGGGTTTTACGGACGACGAGATCTCGCCTTTATTTGACAAAGCCCACGATATAGATAATATTATATTACCCCCTGGCTGGTAGTAAAACTATCAAAAATCAAAGAAATGAAGAATCTGAGGAATTTCATCACGGGCCTGTTCGCCATAGTTGCACTTGCTGTGCAGGCGCAGGTGAATCCTACCACTGCCTTGATAGGGTCTTGGTCGGGCAAGTTGAATGTCGGCTCTATATCGCTGACGCTGGTCCTGAACCTGGAGCAGGCGGAGGGCTATGTGACTGCGACGCTGGACAGCCCCTACCAGGGAGCGAAGGGTATGCCGATGCTGAAGGAATACCTGTCGGACGACTCGGTGGCGGTGAAAGTGGAAACCGCTGGGATAACGTACCGCGCACGGCTGAAAGAGGGTAAGCTGGACGGGACGTTTGCGCAAAACGGTATGTCGTTTCCGCTGGTGATGACAAGGGGCGTTGCCGAGCTGAAGCGTCCGCAGACGCCCAAGCAGCCTTTCCCCTACGAGACGGAGGAAGTGACTTTCAGAAACGAGGCGGACGGTGCAACGCTGGCAGGTACGCTGACTTGGCCGGAGGGATATGACGGCAAGGGTGGCAGGAAACCTGTTGTGGTCTTGCTTGTCACGGGTAGCGGACAGCAGAACCGTGACGAGGAGATTTTCGCACACAAGCCTTTTCTGGTAATAGCCGACTATCTGGCACGCCAGGGTATTGCAACGTTGCGCTATGACGACCGTGGTACGGGTAAGTCGGTGGGCGGTGAGGTGAAGAATGCTACATCGCAGGACTTTGCGCGTGATGCTGAGGCTGGTATCGAGTATCTGCGCAGCAGGAAGGTTTTTGCGAGTGTGGGCCTGCTGGGCCACAGCGAGGGGGGACTGATAGGTTTCATGCTGGGTGCCAAGGGCAAGACGGACTTTATCATAGCGCTTGCAGCCCCGGGTGTCAAGGGGGATACGTTGCTGGCAAGGCAGAACAACAATATCGTGGAACTATCGGGGCTGCCTGCCGGCACAGTGCCCAGGATTACGGTAAGCCATATCCACCAGAATACGCAGCTGAACAGCATACCATGGTACAAGTGGTTCTTCGACTACGACCCGAGCATAAACATACGCAGGACGCGTTGCCCGGTACTGGCATTGAACGGCGAGCGTGACTGTCAGGTGATATCTTCGCAGAACCTGCCTGCCATAAGGAGTCTGCTGCCCAGGTCAAAGAAGAACATGACCAGGCAGTATCCGGAACTGAACCATCTGTTCCAGCATTGCAAGACGGGATTGCCTACCGAGTACGGACAGATTGAGGAGACGATATCGCAGGAGGTGCTGCAGGACATCGCACAATGGATAAGGAATTCGATTGTGTTATAATCGGGGGCGGTGCTGCGGGATGCTTTGCGGCTATTGAGTTTGCCAGAAGGTGTCCGGATGCGCGGGTGGCGGTGCTGGAGAGGGGGAGCAGGCCGCTGGCAAAGGTTGCGATAACGGGTGGCGGCAGGTGTAATATTACGAACTCGTTTGCTGATGTGCAGAGTTTGGAGCGTGTGTATCCGCGTGGTCACAGGCTTATGAAGCGGCTGCTGTACAGGTTTGGCCCCGAGGATACGTTTGCGTGGTTCGAGCGTGAGGGGGTGGAGCTGGTTACGCAGGATGACGGTTGTGTGTTTCCCAAGTCGCAGAATGCTATGCAGGTGGTTAACTGCCTGCTGTATCTGATGCGAAAGCTGGGGGTGCGCATAATGACGGGGACGAGGGCGTTGGGCATCATCCCCGACGGGGATGGATACCGTATAGAGACAAACGGGGGGACAATGGGTGCAAGGCGTGTGATAGTGACCATAGGCGGTCAGCCGGGTGGTCACGGATATAGCCTGTTGGATGGATTGGACATCGATGTGGTGGATTGTGTGCCGAGCTTGTACGGGCTTTGCGTGGATGACGGGAGCCTGAGAGAGCTGACGGGTACGGTGATAGACGATGCCGTGGTGAGCCTGACGGGTACCAAGCTGTGGGCGGAGGGTCCGCTGCTGATCACGCACTGGGGCTTGAGCGGTCCTGCGGTGCTGAAGCTGAGCTCGTATGCTGCGCGTATATTGGCAGAGCGTGACTACCGTGCTGACATTATGGTGCGGTGGCTGAGGGGGGACAGGGAGGAAATAGCGGACAAGCTGCGTGACCTGGCTGCCGGTGCGTGGGGCAAGCAGTTGCACAATGTGTATCCGCGTGAACTGAACGGTCGTCTGTGGCTGCATCTGCTGCGCAGGGCAAAGCTGGATGGGGGGATGCGCTGGGGTGCCTTAGGCGACAGGGAAAGGGGCCGCCTGGTGAATGTCCTGGCGGGGGATATGTATCATGTGGTGGGCAAGAACCGCTTCAAGGAGGAGTTTGTGACCTGTGGCGGCGTGGCGTTGTCGTGCCTGAATTATGATACGCTGGAAACGAAGTCTCACCGTGGATTGTTCTTCGCGGGTGAGGCTATGGATGTGGATGCCGTTACAGGCGGATTCAACCTGCAGGCTGCATGGACGACGGGATATGCGGCAGCGCAGGGGGCTGCCAGCGCTATTCGTTGACAGCTTGTTTGAGGACATCGACGAGTGTGTCCAACCAACTTTTTTTCACGGCTGGTTCTTGGTCTTCGTCCGCTGGATTTTCGTATTCTGCTTCTGACTCTGTAACGGGTTCGGTATTTTCCTGCTCTGACAGGTGGGGCGTATTCTCGTTCAGGTCTGTGCCATAGTATTTGCGACGCAGTTCTTCGATTTGTGTCTGACGCTCGGCGTTTTCATCTGGTGTATCCTGATCCGGTGTGTCAAAGCCTGTGGCTATGATTGCTACCTTGACCTGGTCACCGATGGTATCGTCGCTGTACAGTCCCCAGAGGACGAGCAGGTCACGGTTGAGAGTGTCCATGAAATCGTTTACCTGTTTCAACTCGTTGGTCATGACGGGAGCATCCTTGCATGTATAGATAATGTAGAGCAGTTTCTTTGCCTTGGGGATATCGAGACGATTGAGCAAAGGTGACTGCAGGGCTTGCTGCATTGCCTTGATCAGACGGTTCTCACCGCTGCCGTAGCCGACGGACATAATAGCCGAGCCTCCGTCCTTCATTACTGTCTTGACGTCGTTGAAGTCTCGGTTTACCTTACCCTCGAGTGTGATGATTTCCGCTATGGATTTTGTGGCGGTGGTGAGCACTTGGTCTGCCTCGCGGAAAGCGTCTTCTATGGGAATGCCGCCTTTTTCCTCGTGCATCTTGAGCAGTTGCTCGTTGTTGATGACAAGTAGGCTGTCTACTTCCTTCCTGAGCATTTCAACACCCATCAGGGCTGTCTCCTGACGCTGGCGTTTCTCGAATGCAAAGGGCAAGGTGACCACGCCTACGGTCAGGATGCCACGCTCACGGGCTACATGGGCTATGACTGGGGCTGCGCCGGTACCGGTGCCTCCGCCCATACCTGCTGTGAGAAAAAGCATCTGTGTATCCTTGCCAAGCATGCATTCGATGTCATCAATGGATGCTTCGGCCATCTGGCGTCCGCGTTCGGGATTGCCGCCGACACCGAGTCCTTCGGGGCCGAGGGATACCTTCATGGGAATTGGGGATTTGCTGAGGGCTTGCGAATCGGTGTTGCATACAGCAAAACTGACGTTGGTAATCTGCTGCTCGTACATATTACGGACGGCATTTCCTCCGCCTCCGCCAACACCTATTACCTTGATAAGGTTAGTGGTCTTGTCCTCGGGAATGTTGAATACAAGATCTCCTATTTCGTCTGTGATGCTAGGATTTACGGTTGTATTGCGTTTTTGTGACTCGTTCTGGTTGAACTGGCCTAAGATCTGAAATGCGTTGCTATTCTGCATGGTCTTGTTTTGGGTTAGCTGCTTCGGTGGATGTTTGGTTGTTCAGTCTCTTGCTCAGGATATTGTTCAGGACTTCCTTGAGTCCGCGCAATGCCACCAGTGGCGCATTTAGCGGTCTGGTCCTGTGTCCGTTCCTGTCCCGAAGTATCAGCTGCTGTTTCTGGGGATTGATGTAGTAGATACAATCCAAATTTATTATCAAGCTACGGCCTATCTTTGCCAGCCGGCTATGCTGACCTTTCAGCTGTGCGTCAATCAGTTCTGTCAACTTTCCTATCTGCATTGTAAGTACCACGTCTTCGCCGCCCAATAGAACCAGATGGCTGTAGTTGCCGTCTGCTTCTATATACACAATGTCTTCTGCTGCTACGCGGTATAGACACTGCGAGTTGCTTATGATTATCTCCTGGAGCATTGCTTTTCGGGAATGCAACGCAAATGTATGATTATTTTTTCAACCGTGCATACCTATTTCGCGCCTTCATGTCGGGCAATGTACGAAATTGGTATGTTGGTGTATGGAAGGTCTTGTTTTAATATTCGATCTTGTCTTCCTTTTCTTCCCATGCACGGAAGGCGCTGAGGGCTTCGTCGCGCATGATATTCTGCACGGGGATGCTGCGCTGGGACATGGGTGTGGCGAGTTCGTCGTAGATGAACTTGTCGCTGAAGCCTATGTTGTCGGCATCCTGGGCGGTATTGCCGTAGTAGATGCGTGTTATGCCGCTCCAGTATATGGCGCTGAGGCACATGGGACAGGGCTCGCATGATGTGTAGATGACACAATCCTGCAGGTGGAAGGTTCCCAACTGGGCGCAGGCGGTGCGAATGGCCGAGACCTCGGCATGTGCCGTGGGGTCGTTGTTGGCTGTCACGCGGTTGACGCCTGTGGCAATAACCTGTCCATTACTTACAATGACGGCTCCGAAGGGGCCTCCGCCGTTTTTTACATTCTGTATGCTGGCATCTATGGCCATCTGCATGAATTCCTTATCTTGCTGAGTCATTGTCAAAATCAAATTATGAATTATGAATTATGAATTATGAATTAAGGATTAAAGGTCACTGGGTGCTCGGTATATGTTATGGTCCTCTGATATGGCTTGTTGTCCGAGTCCTTGCAGTTGAGGACTATCTTGTAGTATATGGGGAAGTGGGTGAACATGCCGTCGCGGAGGAAATCGCCGCGGCGATAGCTCATTGCGTAGCGGCGCCAGAGTTCCTTGTACTGGCTATGACGGCAGGCTTCGCGTGCTGACTTGACGACATTGCGACGGGGGATGCTGGCAAAATGCTTGTTGGCTGGCGTGATGGCATAGACTTCGCCGTGGGGATAGCTGACAAGTCCGTTGGATACGGGCAGTGCTTCGCGTATGGCATAACCCAGGTGGGGCAGTATGATGTAGTCGCAGTCGGCCTGGTCGATGTAGTCGCGGCGTATGATGGGATAGAAGGTGACTTCCTTGTAGGCGCTGACGATACTGTCCCCGGTTCCGTTCTGTATACTGAGGATTATCTCGCCTGTACGATGGTGCTTGCCGTTGCTGTGCTTCTCGCTGGCGAGGTCCTGGAACTGGAATGTCTTGTAGTCGGACCAATGGCGGCTGAGGTTGATGCGGACGGTGTCGTGAAGGGTGCTGTCGGCTTGCAGGACGGGGATGTCACCCTGGATGTGGGAGGTCATGGTGGTCTCGCGGGTGCAGGATGCGGATATGAGGGTGATGAGGAGCAGTATGCCCCACCCTACCTTACTGTGAAATGGGTTATATGTGCGTCTTAATGTATAGAAAACGGTCATTATTGGTTGGTTAGGGAAACATTTTCTCTTCAAAGTTAATCTAAATATCGTGAAAAATGTACTTTATCGGCAAAAATCTTCATTTTCAGAGGAGAAAAAACTAAATTTGCACACAGGATATAGCACCCTTGCCACATAATGAAGAGATTACTGCTGCTTTTGCTCCTGATGCCTGTGTACGTCCTGAATGTGTGGGGGCAGTACACTGACGAGGAGGAGGAAATTGTGTTGAATATGGAGGAGGATACGGCGGATATTGTACCCCGGATTCCGATGACTTGGGAGGAGAGCTTCCGCTTCCGGCTTGACTCGATGCTGGAGCGCCACCGTACGGCGACGGTTACGGTAAGGACGCGTGTTGCGGGAAGGCGCGGACGCAGAAAGAAACGACCTGCATATAGGACGACGCGCAAGACAATTACGCTGCGGGACCGCATAGGTATAGCCGTGTGGGACCTGACGACGGACTCGATGATATACAGGCATAACAGCCAGGATTTGTTCATCCCTGCGAGCAACCAGAAGATTTTCGTGGCTGTGGCGGCGCTTGACGACCTGGGTGTTGCATATCATTTCAAGACGGACATCAGGACGGACTTGTATTTCTGCCGTGACTCGAACGAGCGCGAGTATGTCAAGGGTAACATCTATATCCACGACCGCTTTGACCCGACGCTGGACAAGGAGGCTGCGGCCTACATTGCCAAGAAGCTGCTGGGCATGGATGTGGATTCGATTGACGGAAGCGTAATAAGCTATCTGCCGCTAAAGACCAACATGCCGTACCAGGAATGGTTCTGGAACAAGCATTCGTCGCGGAGCATTGTACAGAACGTGGTGTCTTCGTTGAAGAGTGATGGTGTAAGTTTCTCATCCTCTGTTCCTTATTCGACAATTAACAGTGTGCGTGACAGCATCGGCGAATTATATACGTCGCTGGCTACGCCGTTGCCTGTGGTGCTGAAGCGTATGATGAAGAACAGTGACAATGCATACGCGGAATCGATGTTGCTGAACCTGGTGAACCTGGACAGTGTAGGCAAATGGAGCTACGAGGCGTGCAAGGAGCGTGTCAGGGATGTGGTACGGCGTGCGGGGGCGTCTGTCCAGGATTATGTCATACAGGATGGCAGTGGGTTGTCGCATGGAAACAAGACTACGCCCGAGGTGCTTACGTCGGTGCTGAGGTATGCTTACAGGAATCCCAAGATATATCGTCCGTTGCTGGAATCATTGCCCGAGGCTGGTATGGACGGCACGCTGAGCAGGCGTATGCGCAACACGCTGGCGCATAGCAACGTACGTGCCAAGACGGGTACGGTGAATGGTGTTTCGACGCTGTCGGGGTATCTGAAGGCGCGGAATGGACATATACTGGCCTTCTCGATACTGATGAACAGCATTACGGGTAGTGCGTCGGCAAGGTCGTTGCAGAATATCCTGTGCATAGAAATGTGCAGGTAGCCGCCCATCACAGGAGGTTTGCCTTGCGTGTCTCACGCACTATGACTCCCGAAAGGGCCAGGACGCACACCAGGTTGGGAATACACATCATACCGTTGGCCAGGTCCGAGATATTCCATACGACTGCCAGGGGCATGACTCCACCAAGGAAGGTAAAGATGACATATACGATGCGGTATGGAATACGTGCCCGTGTTCCTGTAAGGAATTCTATGCCCTTCTCGCCGTAATAGCTCCATCCCAGGATCGTGCTGAAGGCAAATGAGATGATGCCGAACAGCAGAAGGGGTGTCCCGACGTACGGAATAGTTGCAAATGCTGCATGTGTCAGGGCTCCGCCTGCGTTGAAGTCTATCTCCTCGTGCGCCAGTACGCTGCTGACGATGACAAGTCCTGTCATTGCACATACGACGACTGTGTCCCAGAAGGTTCCGGTGCTTGATACCAGAGCCTGTCGCACCAGGCTTCGGGTACGTGCGGCAGCTGCTACTATGGGAGCGGAGCCAAGGCCTGACTCGTTGCTGAACAGGCCGCGTGCAATACCGTAGCGTGCCGCCATCATTATGCCGCCGCCCATCATGCCTCCTGCTGCCGAACGGGGAGAGAATGCGCTGCGCAATATGAGCTGTAGCGACGGAATCACGTATTCGGCATTAATGATCAGGATGTACACGCAACCCAGTACATAAAGCAGGGCCATAAGGGGTACGAAGGCCGAGCAGATGCGGGAAATGCTCTTGACTCCGCCCAGGATGACAACGGCTGTGAAGAATGCAACGACAGCGCTGCTCTGCCATACCGGGATCTGGAAACTCTCGTAGCACAGCAGCGATATGGCATTGCACTGTACCATGTTTCCAATGCCCAGTGCGGCTATTGCGGTGAAGATGCTGAACAGTATGGCCAGATGACGCCATCCGAGTCCCCTGAGCAGGGCATACATGGGGCCTCCGTGCATATTGCCCTTGCGGTCCTTTACACGGTATTTTACTGCCAGAAGCGCCTCGGCATACTTGGTTGAGATGCCAAACACGCCGGTGAGCCAGCACCATAGCACTGCTCCCGGACCTCCGAGCCATACAGCGGTACCGACACCGACGATGTTACCTGTGCCTATCGTGGCTGCCAGAGCTGTTGCAAGGGCACCGAACTGGGAGACGTCTCCGTGGCTGTCCTTGTCGGATTTGACACTCATCCTGATAGCGCGGAATATATGACGCTGGGGGAAGCGGAGCCTCACCGTAAGATATATGTGGGTCCCCAATAATAGCAAAATCATGGGCCATCCCCACAACTGTGCTGACAAAAAGGCTATATATTGACTCATTTCGCGTGCAAAATTACTAATAATTATCAAAAAAAAACGTATATTTGCGCCATTATGAACAGTCTATTATGAATTCTGGATCAGGAATGATGGATTAAGCTATGAATATTGCATTTGTTGTGGCCATGATGGCCGAGGCACAGCCATTCATTGATAATTTCGGGGTTAAGGAAGTACCGGACTTCTTCGACCCGCTGCCAAGCAAGCTGTATCATGCCAGGCTTGGCAGAGCGACTGACCTGTACGTCGTACTGAACGGGCAGCAGCATGGCAGCGACCTGATAGGCTGCGAGTCTGCAAGTGTTGCCACTCAGGCGGCGATACAGAAGCTGCATCCCGACCTGGTCATAAACAGCGGTACGTGCGGTGCATTCAAGAGCAATGGAGCCGATATTGCCAGGGTGTATCTGGGAAATGCCGTCATGTTCCACGACCGTCGCGTGCCGGGTGATGACGAATGGGGAACTCAGGCCCTGGGCAACTATGATGTATGGAGCGGCACCGAGGCTTTGGCGAAGAAGCTGGACCTGCCAATGGGCAAGGTGACTACTGGCAGTTCGCTGGACATGCAGCCGTGTGACTTGCAGATAATAAAGGAGAATAAGGGTGAGCTGAAGGATATGGAGGGTGCTGCAGTAGCATTTGTCTGTTCGCTGTATCACGTACCCGTACTTCTGGTCAAGAGCGTCACGGACTTGTGTGACAGCAGCGCGGAGACGTATGACGAGTTCAAGCGTAACCTGGCAAGGGCGAGCGAGGAACTGTGCAAGGTAAATGTAAGGATTATCGAGGAGCTGTTACAATGAATTACGAGTTTATCATAAAGGCCCTTACCGACGAGCTGGAGCAGAACGGAGACAATGCTAATGTCCTGAAAGAGCGGGGACGTTTGAAGATGATGGCGGGGGATCATGCCGGTGCCATTGCCGACCTGAAACGTGCGGCGGAGATTGACCCGACGATAATGGACGGTATATCGGGGGAGTTCAACAATAAAAAATAGTGGCCTGTGAAAAGGATAGCAATACAGGGTATAAAGGGTAGTTTCCACGACATCGCCGCTCATCAGTATTTCGAGGGCGAGGATATCGAACTGGTAGAGTGTAATACGTTCGAGGAAGTGTTCCGTGAGATGGCGGCAGACGAGAACCTCCTGGCATTGGTTGCCATCGAGAACACCATTGCGGGCAGTCTTTTGCACAACTACGAACTGATGAGGGAGTCGGGGCTTACGATTGTGGGTGAACATAAATTGAGGATAAGCCATAGCTTGGTTTGCCTGCCCGAGGATAACTGGGCAGATGTGGTGGAGGTAAACTCGCACCCGGTTGCCCTGATGCAGTGCCGGGAATTCCTGCGCCGCCACGAGGGTCTTAAGATAGTCGAGGTTGCGGATACGGCAGGTGCTGCCGAGACAATAAAGCGCAAGCAGCTGCGCGGCCATGCTGCGATATGCCACAAGGATGCTGCCGGAATATATGGCATGAAGGTGCTGGAGGAGGGTATCGAGACAAACAAGCACAACTATACGCGGTTCCTAGTTCTGTCCAATCCCGAGAAGGCTGGCAAATACAGGGACATGACAAAGACGAACAAGGCCTCGCTGGTCCTCTCGCTTCCACACGAGGAGGGCTCGCTGAGTGCAATACTGTCCATCCTGTCATTCTACAAGATGAACCTGAGCAAGATACAGTCATTGCCCATCATAGGCAAGGAATGGCAGTACCTGTTCTACATTGATGTGGCATTTGACAACTACAAACGCTTCCATCAGGCGATAAATGCAATAACTCCGTTGACACACGAGTTGCAGAACCTGGGTGAATATACGGTATGAATTTTGAATTTGAATAATGATAAATCCCGCTGATAGATTAAGTCTGGTACAGGAGTACTATTTCTCGCGCAAGCTGAAGGAGGTTGCGCAGATGAATGCCGAGGGCAAGGATATCATTTCCCTTGCTATTGGAAGTCCCGACATGCCTCCGAGCAAGGAAACCATTGAGACGCTGTGCCAGGTTGCACAGATGCCTGATGCCCACGGCTACCAGCCGACAATGGGTACGCCGGAGCTGCGCAATGCAATGGCACGGTTCTACAAACGGTTTTACAACGTAGAGCTGGATCCTGCCAAAGAGGTTCTGCCATTGATAGGTTCGAAGGAGGGAATATTGCACACCACCCTGGCTTTCGTAAATCCCGGTGAAGGTGTCCTGGTTCCCAACCCCGGATACCCGACATATACGTCGCTGAGCAAGATACTGGGCGCAAGGGTAATCAACTATGACCTGAAGGAGGATGACGGCTGGCAACCAGATTTCGAGCAGTTGGAGCGTCTGGCCGTGGAGAACGGGGATATTAGGCTGATGTGGGTAAACTATCCCAACATGCCGACAGGCGGACGTGCAAGGCGCGAGACATACCGGCGTCTGGTGGAATTCGGCAGGAAGCATGATATTGTTATCATCAACGACAACCCGTACTCGTTTATACTGAACGAAGGCGAGAAACTGTCCATCCTGCAGGTTCCAGGGGCGAAGGAGTGCTGTATTGAACTGAATTCGATGTCCAAGAGCCATAACATGCCCGGATGGCGTGTAGGTATGCTGATGGGCTGCGAGCAATTCGTACAGTGGACGCTGAAAGTCAAGTCCAACATCGACAGCGGGACCTTCCGAGGCATACAGTTAGCCGCAGCCAAGGCTATGGATAATCCTGATGATTGGCATCGCGAGTTCAATGTCGGGAACTATGCGCGCCGTCGCCGCTATGCCGAGGAGATAATGCGTATCCTGGGATGCAAGTTCGACCCTGACCAGACAGGAATGTTCCTGTGGGGACGCATACCGGACGGGTATACGGATTGTGAGCAGCTGACAGAACGTGTCCTGCATGAGGCGCGGGTGTTCATTACTCCCGGCTTCATCTTCGGCTCGAACGGTGCAAGATACATACGCATAAGCCTGTGTGCAAAGGACGAAAAGTTTGCCGAGGCTGTCAGTAGAATCAAAAAATCTACATTATGAATTAAGAATTTACAAATTAAGGAAAACTATATGGAATTGAATCTTTCTCCGCTGAATCTGCCCAGTGACAACGTACGTCCTCTGGTAATTGCAGGTCCATGCAGTGCCGAAACCGAGGAACAGGTTATGAATACTGCCATGCAACTGGCAGGCAAAGGTTGTCACATTTTTCGTGCAGGCGTTTGGAAGCCTCGCACAAAGCCTGGGGGGTTCGAGGGCAACGGCGAGATAGCACTGCCATGGATGGCTGCCGTAAAGGAAGAGACTGGCATGCTTATTGCTACCGAGGTTGCAACTCCCGAGCACGTAGAACTGGCTCTGAAATATGGTATTGACATACTGTGGGTGGGTGCCCGTACAACGGCCAACCCCTTTGCCGTACAATCCCTGGCAGATGCGCTGAAAGGCGTAGATGTCCCTGTATTGGTCAAGAATCCTGTCAATCCCGACCTGGAATTGTGGATCGGTGCCCTGCAGCGCATAAACCAGGCTGGTATCAAGCGTATGGGTGCTATTCACCGTGGTTTCTCGAGCTACGAGAAAAAGCTGTACCGCAACATGCCTATGTGGCAGATTCCCATCGAGCTGCACCGTCGTATGCCCGGGCTGCCTATACTGTGCGACCCCAGCCATATCAGCGGACGGAGGGACCTGATTGCCCCGTTGTGCCAGCAGGCGATGGATATCGGTATGGATGGATTGATCGTGGAGAGCCACTGCGAGCCTGACAAGGCCTGGAGTGACGCATCGCAGCAGGTGACGCCTGATGTACTGGATTATATCCTGTCGATGCTGATTATACGCGATGCCGTTGACCTTACGACTTCGCTGGCAACGTTGCGTAAGCAGATTGACGAGATTGACAACGATCTGATTGACCTTCTGGCCAGACGCATGGGCATCTCGCGTGAGATAGGTCTGTATAAGAAGGAGCATGGACTGACGGTGGTGCAGACGAAACGCTACAGCGAGATATTGGACAAGCGTGCGGCACAGGGGGCACTGAGGGGTATCGAGTCTGACTGTATAAAGAAGATTTTTGAGTCCATCCATGAGGAGTCCGTACGTCAGCAAATTAACCTTATCAGCAAGTAATAATATGAGAATACTGATATTGGGTGCAGGTAAGATGGGGAGTTTCTTCACCGATGTACTGAGTTTTGACCATGAGTGTGCCGTGTACGAGGTTGATGCACGCCGAATGCGTTTCCTGTACAACACGCAGCGTTTCACCTCGTTCGAGGAGGTCAGGGACTTCTGCCCCGAACTGGTAATAAATGCTGTTACGCTGAAGAATACGTTGAAGGTTTTCAGGGATATCATCCCCTACCTTCCGGAAAACTGTATTATCAGCGATATAAGCAGTGTTAAGACGGGATTCCTGGATTTCTACGAGAGTACGGGTATGCGGTATGTGAGTACACATCCTATGTTCGGGCCTACGTTCGCAAACCTGGGGGCTTTGTCGCACGAGAACGCCATTGTGATTACCGAGGGTGACTACATGGGACGAATCTTCTTCCTGGACCTGTACCGGAGGCTGGGCCTCAATGTGCACGAATATAGTTTTGACGAACACGACGAGGCTATGGCTTACTCGCTGTCCGTGCCATTTGTCAGCACCTTTGTATTCGCGGCAGTAATGAAGCATCAGGATGCTCCGGGTACCACATTCAACCGCCACCTGAAGATTGCCCGGGGAGTATTGAGCGAGGACGACACCCTGCTGCGCGAGATTCTGTTCAATCCCCGTACAAAGCATCACGTCGAGGATATCCGCGCAGAACTGAAGGAACTGATTCAACTGATTGACGATAAGGACGAGGTAGGCTTTAACCGCTACCTTACCAAAATACGGAAAAACATTCAATAGGCAACAATGCTCGGAATAGTAGTTAATACAGCCACAATCATTATAGGCAGCGCATTCGGATCCATTGTACGTGAAGGAATTGGCAACAGATACAAGGGAGCGATGTTCAATGCCCTGGGGCTGGCATGTCTTGTCCTTGGAGCAAACGCGGCTCTGCCAAATATGGCGCGAAGCGAATATCCTGTGCTGTTTATCCTGAGCCTGTCAATCGGTGCAGTCATAGGCACGTGGATGGACTTGTCGGGCAAGATAGACAGACTGAATGCAAGGCTTAATGCCAGACAGGGCAAGGAAAACAATGCCCTGCAAGGACTTGTCACGGGTCTATTGCTCTATTGCATAGGAACATTCTCGATTGTCGGCCCTGTGCTTTCTGCACTGTCTCCGTCACACGGATGGGTATTTGGTGAACAGGCAAACACCTTCCTGTACACAAATGCGACCCTGGACCTCGTTACATCAACTGTCCTTGCGGCATCCTTCGGATGGATAATGCTGCTGGCAGCGCCTGTACTGTTCCTGTGGCAGGGAATGTTCTACGCAATTGCCCTGTTCTTCGGGGACGGTATGCCCGAACCTATGCGATGCGAACTTTCCATCGTAGGTGGGGTGCTGATTGTAAGCTCGGGGCTGGGTATCCTGGGTATCAAGGACTGCAAGACGGTAAACCTGTTGCCCAGTTTGCTTGTTCCGGTGATATTCTACATATGTTTAATGCTGTTTAAATAGTGGTTTCCGGTATGACTCCTATCGCACATATATACAATGCATATACTGGCAAGTTTGGCGTTCCACGTCAGAGCGGGATGGTGAACGGCTTGGTGTCACGGATTGTAATGGAGCCTGAGTACAGGCGGAGTGAGGCTTTGCGTGGCTTGGAAAGCTTCAGTCATGTATGGCTTCTGTGGACCTTTGATGCCCCGTGCAAGAGCCTGACCGTGCGGCCGCCGCTATTGGGAGGCAACAGGCGGATGGGGGTCTTTGCAACGCGTTCGCCGTTCCGCCCGAACAACATCGGACTCAGCAGCGTACGCCTACTGGGGATCGACTGGGATTGTGCGGATGGGCCTGTATTGCTTGTGGACGGAGCGGACCTGATGAATGGTACTGCGATTGTGGACATCAAGCCTTACTTGCCATTTACCGACGTGCATACGGACGCAACAGGCGGATGGACTGACGAAGTGGAGACTGCCCCTCTGCAGGTTGTGATACCGGACAAAATCCGCGCTACCTACCCTGCCCTTACGCCGCACGACTGGGAAATGCTCGTACAGATGCTGCAGAATGACCCCCGTCCTCGTTATCAGGATGATTCGTCGCGTATATACAGTTTCGAGTACGCGCAACATACCATGCACTTTATTGTCAAGAATAATACGGCTACACTGACCGATAAATATTACCGAACATAAAAACATATTGAGATGAAAAAGTTTTTTCTTGTACTTTTGTTGTTGACTGGTACGGCTGCAATGGCTCAGGTTGACAACTATTGTCTGGAGTTTGATCCATCGGGTGTGGTAAATCTGGGCAAAGTAAGTAATCTTCCTGCTACCGAGGGTGACTATACCCTACAGTTCTGGTTCTGCCCTACGCAGTGGACGCCTAAGGCGGCACTGGTTCGTAGCAACACGTTCAGCATAAAACTGGGTAATGATCATGCCCTGGTGCTGAATGATGGTACCAACCACTTGACGATTACTGACAACCGTATGGGCGAGGGCAAGTGGTGTCATGTGACGGTGCGTGCAAACAAGGCTGCAAACCAGACGAAGGTTACGCTGAACGACATCAAGACTTACATCCTGGAGCAGTATCTGTCGCTTCCGGCCAAGAATAATTCATTATGGCTTGGTGGCAACTACAAGGGGCGTATGGACGAGATTCGCCTGTGGAAGACCTTGCTGCCAACGGATTACGCAAGTTTCTATAATAACACCATAAACAAGCTTCATCCCCAGTGGTCGTCGCTGGTTGGGTACTGGAAGTCGGATCAGGAGCAGTGTGCGAACGTGATAAACTTCAAGAACGAGACGGTCAAGGGTACGCAGGCGACGACTGGCTTGCATGGTACTATGTCGGCAAGCGGCGTGAGGAAGGTAAGGTATAGTGACAATCCGCAGATGAAATACCGCATACACATGGCTTACGACAATCTGGAACATACCTTCTCGACAGGCTATGACAGTGACCACTATGGCTGTCTCAGTAATTTCATATCGATACTGGGTATCAATACCGACAAGAACGGCAATGCGTGGTTCAGTGCTCCCGTCCAACAAGGTCAGGTAAGCGAGGGGGCTGAGTATCTGGAGTCTTTTGGTAATACCAGCAACAAACGTACTGGTTTGCTGCACCTGACTACCGAGGATGCTACGATGACGTTGCCGCAGAATATAATACCGGCTGACGCGACAAACTTTACCATCGAGTTCTGGCTGAATATTGACGAGTGGAAGGAAGGGGCCAAGGTTTTGTCCAAGCGCGTTGACGACAACAACTTTATAGAAATCACACTGGGTGCGCTCAATACCAGCGGAGCGGGATCTATCTACCTCCAGTGCAATGGTGCCGAAAAGACTGCATTGCAGGCATGGAACGGCAGTGGCATGACATCCCTATTCCGTACCGGCAACTACTGGTATTTCTTTGCCCTCACCCAAGAAAACTTTCCGGAACTTGCCGGCAATGCCATAGGCCTTGGTTCGGCACCGATGATTCTTGGACAGGGACTCAAGTGTAAGTTTGATAATTTTGCAACATTCAACATTACCCGTACCGAGACACAGATTACCAATGACCGCGGCGGTGCTGAGATGCCTGCGCCTGGCATGAGGTTAGGTGCCTGGAGTTTCTATAACAAGATTGGATATTACCGTTTTGAGAAGCCGCATAACCTGGGATTTGACTCGTACTCGATGCCTGGTTATCTGGATTTCATGAAGAATACGGCAGGCAATTTGCGCGGACAGAGGTGGCTTGCTACTGCTACACAGCCATCAGACGGTTCGCTGGGTACCGCAGTCGGTTCCGACACCAACCGCAAACGCATGGCACAGGCGCTTGCCGACTGTGCCAACCAGGAGGGTCTTGACGGTGTTGACATAGACTTCGAGTGGATGTACAATCAGGCAGGCTGGCGCAACATAGGCCTTATGATCAAGGAGATGCGTCCGCTTCTGAAAGAGGGCAAGATTGTTTCGGTCAGCATGCACAACGTGACATACAATTTCCCGACGGACCTGATGCAGTATGTAGACTATTTCAACATTCAGCAATATGGTCCCCAGTCAACACACTCGTACTACAGTACATTTGTGAACTACACGAACAACATTATCAACTGGGGCGTGCCGCGCAATAAGCTTCTGCCATCATACGCCACCATAAGCGACAGCGGCGGCGGTGCGGGAACAATAGGCTATAATTGGAATGCCGGCAATATCGCCGATGATCAGGAAAGCTTTGTATATAATGGCAGCAACTATGTGATGAACTCGCTGAACCAGGTGGTTGAACGTACGCGCTACGCCCGTGACAGCGACCTGGCCGGAATCATGTACTGGGATATGTGCAATGACCTGGCATCCAGCAATCCACGTTCGATGGCACGCAGGTGCTCGTACATAATAAATGCCAACGTACATCCGCTTATCGAAACCGTTGCGGCAAGCAAGCAGGCTCCCAGCCCCGAGGAGGATACTACAGCGCCTGTTGAAACCGAAGATCCCGAGGACCAGGGTGGTACGACCGAGGAACCGGTGCAAATCAAGACCCTGGATGAGCTGAAGGCTAACGTGAAGGCTGTAAACATTATCAACACCAATGGCTTGGGCATCATCTACAACAACTCTGCAAAGACCAATATATGGCTGGGCGAAAGCAGCAATCCGGCAATGAGTCAGAGTGTTGACCATGACAGTGACGATGCTACGTGGATGATATTGCAGAAGAACGACCAGTGGTATATCTATAATGTAGGCCGCAAGGAGTTTGCCAAGCTGCCGGAATACAATACGAGCAGCAAACCTGCAACATTCAGTGCCGAGCCCTTGCCTGTCGAAATTACATGTGACGGCAATGGTGTATTCTGCTTCCGGCTGGAAGGTCAGACACACGAACGTTCGTGGATGTGTGCCTCTCCGCAGCTAAGCGGTACCCCCGTGTGTCACTGGACAAATACTGACAGCGGCTCGACATGGCAGATTGTAACAGTTCCGATGGCAGACAGCCAGAGTGCCCTTACAACAGCCAACGCCATGCTGGACTTTGCTGCCGACAAGGAAGGATATGAAGCAACTAACAAGATTTCGACACTTTCCGAGATTGAAGACAATCAGGTATACACCATTAAGAACTCTACAGGCCTGGGCATCATATACAACAACCCGTCCAGCAGCAACCTGTGGCTTGGGGAAAGCAGCAATGCGACCTTCTCGTCAGCGGTCAACCGCTTTGCAGAGAACAGCATGTGGCTTGTAATCCACTACAGCAGCCAATACTATCTGTATAACGTGGGACGCAGGCAGTTTGTCAAAGTTCCGGCATTTGACGTGGTCAGTCAGCCATGTTCATTCCAGGACGAGCCATTTGCCCTGGAGATGACACAGCAGTCAGGCGGCTTTACGTTCCGTGAGAGCGGAAGCACTGCCGACCGCAGCTTCATGTGCGCTGCACCACAGAATTCGGCAAAACCCGTTGCACAATGGACAATAGACGGCGATGGCTGCCAGTGGATGCTCGTCAAGGTTCCCGGCTACAATGCTACCGGTGCACTGGCTGATGCAATGGAACGCATCCTTGCAACAGGCATTTCCTCATTGGAAAGTCAGGAGGGGGTTGAATATCCGAATGGAATATACACTCTCAGCGGCCAGCGCCTGAACCAGGCACCAAAGCACGGCATCTTTATCAAGGATGGCAAGAAGGTGATCCGCTAAATACAAGAAAAGACAGAGGCCGCTAATCAACGGCCTCTGTCTTTTCTTCCAATGTCCTTTCCTCCAGTGTTTTCTTGCGGCGGTTCTCCTGTGCACCGGCTTTTATCAAGGCACGTGCCGCCGTTATGATTCCTGGGCCTGAATCGGCGGTAGTTATGCGCAGTGATTCCATCTTTCGCACTGTGTCCTGCATGCTGTGCTCGACGTCGTCAAAACGCTTGCTGAAATCCTGTACCCTTTCCACAATCATATTTGCTGCCTTCATCATCTGCTCCTGATTCTCCAGCTGGCGAATCTGTGTCCACATCATTTCCAGGACACGCAGGTTCATGTACATCGTCTGCGGGCCGAGTATCATGACGCCCTCGCGATATGCCTCGTTCCAAAGGGCGGTGTCATTCTCCAGTGCCAGGTTCAGCGCACCCTCGATAGGCAGGTACATGATGGCAAAGTTCAGTTTGTTATAACCCTTGGGCAGATAGCGTGTATAGTCCTTGCGTGCCAAAAGCTTTACCTGCTTGCGCACACTGCTCAGATGCTCCTGCAGGTACATGGTACGCTCCTCCTGCGTCTCGGCATTTACATAACGCTCGTAGGCTGTAAGGCTCATTTTGCAGTCCACCACGACATGGCGGTTCTGTGGGAAATGCAGTATGTAGTCGGGAATCAGGTTGCTGCCCTCTTCGCTCTTTATTGCACGTCCGCTGCTGTCACGCAGGGTCTCCTGGGTATCGTACTGCTCACCCTCGCGCAACTCCATATCCTCGAGCAGCTGACGCAGTTTCAGCTCGCCGAATGTACCTTGAACCTTAACCTCTCCCGTTAGCGCACGTGTAAGCCTGTCGGCTCTCTCTCCCAAGGCACTGCTCTGCTTCATATTAGCCTGGATGGTTGCATCCAGACGGGTCATTGCATCATGCTGCTGCTGACGGTTACTCTCCAGCGCCCGGGACATTTCCTCCAGACTCCTCTGCAACGGGTCGATAATCTGCGACACCTGCTGACGGTTGGTCTCGCCCAGTTCCTGCTGGCGGGTCTTCAGCACATTCTCACTCGTACTCTTTAGCTGCTCGCTTATCAGGTTCATCTGCAGACGCATCTCCTCCTTCTGGTCACCCATACTGCGACGTCCCATGACGTACCCTGCTACAAACATTGCCGCAACGGCAACCGTAGCTATAATAAATACTGTAACACTCATATCTGCCTGTTAAGAATTAACTTTATATCCCGCGGACTTTCGGCGAAACAGTCCGCACCTGCCTGCAGCAGCTCTTCACGAGTACGGAATCCCCACAGCACACTGATACATGGCAGGCCAGAGTTCCGGGCAGTAGCCAGGTCCACATCACTGTCACCTATGTACACGCTGTCCTGAACGGTTGCCCCCAACTCCCTCATTGCCAGATGCACCATATCCGCCGCAGGCTTGCGCGCAACACCGGGACGCTCGCCAACAGCCACGTCTATGGTATCGGCAAACCAACGCCTGTGCAGTTCATCTATACCCTCCTGCAACTTGTTGGACACGATAGCCATCCTATAGCCGGCAGCCTTCAACTCGTGCAACACTTCCTGAATACTGTCATACGGAACGGTATGATCCTCACAATGCAGCAGATACCAGCTACGGAACTCGTCAAACACGTCCTGAAACTGCGGATTATGCTCCCCTTCAGGCACAGAAAGCATTACCAGCCGCCTTACGCCGTTTCCTACCGAGCGCCGTATCTGTTCCATGGTACGTTCCGGCATATTGTATTTCCTCAGCGCATGATTCACTGCCATTGCCAGATCCTGCAACGTGTCCATCAGCGTTCCGTCCATGTCCCAGATAATATTTCCTATCATATTTGCCATATCGTAGCCCACCCCACTATAGTTTATCGCTCTATTTGTCTGCAAAGTTAAAAAAAACACACGATATTGAGACGCTTTTGCCGGAGCGAGTTTTTGTTTTTAGAAAAATTCCATTAACTTTGTCACGGGAGTACTATGTAATTTCGGTATGGGAAAATCTATATTACACCACGCGCACGACTGTCTCTGCACCATAGGTGTATTTCTGATACTGACATTCCTGTACTCATGCTCAACCACCGCACAGGAGCTTCGTCCGTTCCACAACACAGCCCCCGGAGGCTACCATTTCTGGATGTACACACCACCTGCATCGGCCGATTCCGCACATCATTCAGCAACGGCCTCCACCAAATCTGATAAACACAGGAAACACCACACGCACAAGGAACTGAAGCCCCTTGTAGTATTCCTGCACGGTGCCAGTTTGTGCGGCCATAACCTGCAGATGGTGCGACGTTACGGCACGCTGGATGCACTGGACCGGGGACGCAAGATAGATGCATACGTTCTGGCACCACAGAACCCCGGTGGAGCATGGAAGCCCGAGAAACTGATGCACCTGTGCGAATGGGCTTTCCGCAACTATGACATCGACACCACACGCGTATACGTCCTGGGCATGAGCCTTGGCGGCTACGGCACCATTGACTTTGCCGCAGCATATCCGCACCGCATAGCAGCAGCAATGGCTCTGTGCGGAGGAGGAACCAGCAGGACACTGGGCAACCTGAACCAGTTACCGCTGTGGATCCTGCACGGAACCGTAGACCGCGCCGTACCAATCAGTGCATCGGACAAAGTCGTGGCAGCAATGCAGAAAGCAGGTCCTACAGACCGTCTCATATACTCGCGCCTGAAAGGATATAACCACGGTCAGCCAGCACGCATCTTCTACATGAAGGAAGCATACGAATGGCTGTTCTCCCACCGTCTCAACGACAAGGGGCGCCCCGTAAACCGGTCCATTACCATCAACACCACCAATATACCGCTGGCCTACCGCGACCTGGGTCGCAAAGGAGCACTGGCTGCCGGCACCAACGGACGCATGGTAACGGACACCAGGGAATCCGTTCCGCAAAACAAGTAAACCAACATCAGTTCTATAATGATAAAGGATTTCAATAAAACCGCGATTATCACAGCCACACAGGATATTTCATATTCCGAGCTGTTGGCACGCATAGACCACTATGCCAGCTTCACACCCACAGGATCAGATACCAAGACCCTTATATTCAGCGAGAACCGCTGCGGATGGATATACGCCTTCTTCTCGGTATGGAAGAACGGTGGCATACCCGTACCTGTAGATGCATCCAACTCGGCACACGACGTAGCATACATCATAAACGACTGCAGCCCCTCCTGTATCTGGGTATCCCGCGACCGTGAAGCAGTTGCACGCGAGGCGATTAAGGAAACAGGCGCACAGACATCCGTTCTCATTATTGACGATTACGAGGATGCACCGCTCAAGACGCCCTTTGCACAAAAAACCGGTGACGTCGAGACAATGTCAGACACCACACTGGGATGGGGCCGCAAGCACAACGAGACAGCAGTCATCATATATACCAGCGGAACCACAGGCTCGCCAAAGGGCGTAATGCTAAGCTTTGCCAACCTGTGGGCAAATATCAAGAGTGTTGCCTTCGAGGTACCCATCTTCAACGACAGACGCCGTGCGCTGATACTCCTGCCACTGCACCACATACTCCCACTCATGGGATGTATGATAGCCCCCATTATCATGGGCGGCGGTGTAGCCATAAGTCCGTCCATGAGCGGACCCGACATCATGAATATATTGTGCCGTGGCCGCGTAGCCATCTTCGTAGGCGTACCGCGCCTGTGGCAGACACTGTATTCCGGCATCATGAAGCAGGTCAATGCCCACGTAATTACACGAGGACTGTTCAGCCTATGCTCTACAATTAACAGTACCACCTTCTCACGCATCATATTCCACAGCCTGCACAAGAAAATGGGTGGCAACCTGGAATACTGCGTATGCGGAGGCGCCGCACTGGACCGCGAGATCGGAAGCGGACTGCAGACATTGGGACTGAGCCTGCTTGAAGGCTACGGAATGTCCGAGACAGCACCCATCATCGCCTTCACACGCCCCGGTGACTACATACCTGGATGTGCAGGCCTGCCCCTCCCCAGCGTACACTGCAAGCTTATAAGCCTTGACGGCAGCGAGGAGACACCCGAAGAAGGTGAGCTCTGCGTCAAGGGTCCCAACGTAATGCAGGGATATTACAACCGTCCCGAGGAAACTGCGGCCGTAATAGACAAGGACGGTTATCTGCACACTGGCGACATCGCACGCTTTGACAAGGACGGACGCGTTATACTTACAGGCCGCTGCAAGGAAATCATAGTCCTCTCCAACGGCAAGAACGTACAGCCCAGCGAAATAGAATACAAACTGGAGAAATTCGAGGAGCAGGTCAAGGAAGCAGCCGTTGCACAAGACGGAGACATGCTACGCGCTATTATCGTTCCACAGCCGCTGTGGGCAGGAGAGCGCAACGACACCGAACTGGAAATAGCCCTCAAGCGCGAGGTGCTGGAACCATACAATCTGAACGCACCAGGCTACAAGAAACTGATGTCCGTTATGGTATACCGCGGCGACCTGCCACGCACCAAGCTGGACAAGCTGCAGCGATACAAGCTGAAGGACATCCTTGCAGGGCGTCGCGAAGACCACGCAGCCGAGGTACAGACAACCCCCGAGCCGACCAGCAACGAGTACCAGATACTAAAGAAATACATACAGCAGGAAAAGAAGATCCCCGTACACGGCACAGATCACATCGAGACCGACCTTGCAATGGACTCGCTCGACAAGGTTGGCCTGCAGGGATTTATCGAGAACACCTTTGGTATCGAAATCGATGTCGACAATATGGCGACATTCCACAACATTGCCGCAATGGCCGAGCACATCGCCAGCAACAAGACACGTATGGAGGTCGAGGAGATTGACTGGAACAAGATACTGCACCAGCAGAACACTGCCAATCAGAGCAAGGAACAGCTGGCACGCACACAACTGCCACACACATCGTTCCTGTACCCCGTATGGACCAAGCTCCTGAAACTCATCGTTGTCTGCCACAACAGCCTATCCATAAAGGGGAAGCACAATATCCCCAAGAAAGGCCCGTACATCCTGGCACCCAACCATCAGAGCTACATCGATGCACCTATAGCACTGGCAGGTTTGTCATACAGCCAGGTTCGCAAGACATATTTCTACGCAACCGAGGAACACATCAACACCCCGCTGCGCCGCCTGCTGGCACGCCGCAACAACATCATCATCATGGAGCGCCGTAACCTGAAGAACTCCATCCTGAAGATGTCACGCGTACTGCAGCAAGGCTGCAACCTGTGCATCTTCCCCGAAGGCTCACGCACACACACCGGCGAGGTAGGCGAGTTCAAGAAGACATTTGCCATCCTCTCGCGCGAGCTGAACGTCCCTATCGTTCCCGTACGCATAACAGGCGCCTTCGAGGCAATGCCGCGTACCAGCAAATTCCCCAATACACACCACGTACAGGTCGAATACCTCCAGCCCATCATGCCAACAGGGGCTGATACATACGACAGCCTGAGCGAGACAACCAGACAAAACATCGCAGCCGGCATAGATGTCTGAAACATCACCGCCAACTGCACACATCCACAAATCAGAAGGCCCCGGGGAATATCCCCGAGGCCTTCACTTTATCTTGTCTCCAAGCAGAAACCGCTATCGGATTACTGCTTGATTGTGCAGATGCTTACGCGGTTCCAGTCTGGCTCGCTGAAGCTGTCGCCTACACCCTTACCCTCGGCCTTGATGCGATCCTCCTTGATACCATACTTGGTCATCAGAGCCTTCTTCACATTCTCGGCACGCTTTGTAGCCAGGCGCTGGTTAATCTCAGCACTACCCTCAGGGCTTGCATAACCCTCGATAACCACTGTAGCATCAGCATGGTTCTTCAGGAATGTAGCGATACGCTCTACGTTAGGCATCTGGCTTGCAGAGACATCGCTCTTGCCCTGGTTGAAATAAACGTAGCACTCCATGTTGTCACGAGTGTTGGTAACAGTGTTGGTAACAGTGTTGGTAACAACCTTTGGAGCCCTGTTCTTCAAATCTGTAATTTCCTTGTTCAGGCTGGCAATCTTGCTGTTGCTTGCATCCAGAGCGGCACGAGCCTCGCTTATCTTGGCGTTCAGGGCATCGATCTCGGCCTGGTTGCGCAGAGTTGGCTTAACAAAGTCGTGAGTACCGTTGCTGGTCTTGAAGTGGTAAACAACACCGGCAGTAATCTCGAAAGCAGCATTGTTTTTACTCAGTTTGAAGTCAGTAATACCATCCCATACTACTGCTGGGTTAACAACGATAGCCCATGCACGCTTCTTACCCAGGTTGAAATTGAATTCAACACCTGCGGTGTATGTCATCTGGTCATTGTGGCCCGTACGTATGTATCTACCGTCAGCGGGAACATTTGCTGTGTTGCGTGTCCAACCCAGACCTGTGTATACAACAGGCTCGAACATACGGCGCTGACCCTTGTAACCCAGAATCATGTTAGCCATGTTGAACTTGGCATAAGCGTTCAGGGCAACAGCATCAAACGCTGTGTAGGTGTTGTAACGGTCACCTGTGGCAATCTGTGTGCGGAAATCACCACCCAGACCGAACCAAGGGTTCAGATACTTGTCAGCACCTACAACGATTGTAGGAGTGAAAACACTCATGTTGTTCATGTACTCGGTAGTACCAGCCTGAAGGCTAACACTCCAGTTGTCCCAGAAACGGCTAGAACCAGTATAATTCTTCTGATCCTGAGCCTGTGCAGAAAATGCAACCATAACAGCTGCAATAGCCACAATAAACTTTTTCATTGTTCAGAATTTTTAGTTAAACCTTATATCTCGTTTTTATCTCAAATCCAAGCCTTAATGCTTAAATTTTGTGCAAAAATAATACCTTTTTTGCAAAAAACAATGTTCTTAGGCATAAAATCAGTATCTTTGCATACAAAAATTTTCCAAAATTAAACAAACTTCACATATTACATATATAATATATGACAAACCAAATATCAGAAAACATCCTATACACAGGCGTTGACGACCTGGATATCGACCTGTTTGAAAGCCAGTACGCAGTACCCGAAGGCATGAGCTACAACAACTGGGTTATCATCGACCAGAAGACAGCCATCATGGATACTGCAGATGCACGCAAGGGACAGGAATGGCTCCGGAACATAGCCGCAACACTGGACGGACGCCAGCCCGCATACCTGATATGCCACCACATGGAGCCCGACCACTCTGCCCTCGTAGCAAAGGCCATGGAGCTCTACCCCGGCATGACACTCGTATGCAGCCAGAAGGCAAGCCAGATGATGCTCAACTTCTTCCCCGGTGCAGACCTCCAGAGCCGCACCCTCAACGTCAAGGAAGGCGATACCCTGGAGCTCGGCAGCCACACCCTGCACTTCATAGCAGCACCCATGGTACACTGGCCCGAGGTTCTCATGAGTTACGAGAGCAGCGAGAAAGTCCTGTTTGCCGCAGACGGCTTTGGCAAATTCGGGGCACTATGCCACGAGACCGACGACTGGGCATGCGAGGCACGACGCTACTACTTCAATATATGCGGCAAATATGGATCACCCGTACAGACAGTACTCAAGAAAGCAGCCAAACTGGACATCCAGGCCATCTGCCCGCTGCACGGCCCGGTGCTCACAGGACAGAAAATGGCAACAGCCATCAGCCTCTATGACACATGGAGCCGTTACGAAGCCGAAACCGACGGAGTCCTGGTAGCATACGCCAGCATACACGGAGGCACTGCAGCCGCAGCACAGCGGATGGCCGAGATCCTGAAGGCAAAAGGCGCACCCAAGGTCGTTGTCAGCGATCTGAGCCGTGACGACCTTGCCGAGGTAATCGAGGATGCATTCCGCTACCCACGCATAATCTGCTGTGCAGCAAGCTACGACGGAGGAGTATTCCCCCCGATGCACGACCTGCTCTACCATCTGCAGATCAAGAACTACCAGAAGCGCACCTTCGGCCTGCTGGAGAACGGCAGTTGGGCCCCATGCGCAGCACGCGCAATGCGCAGCATTATCGAGACAATGAAGGACTGCAAAATTGTAGACCCCGTCGTCACCATCACCTCACGCATGAAGGACAGCGACCTCCCTGCAATGGAGGCACTTGCCGATGCTCTGTTAAAAGGATAGCGACAACACATACAAAAATACCACCACTGCCCCAGCCTCCCATCCCATTCCCACACCCCCGAGGCTGGGGATTTTTATACCCCCCGTCTTTTTGGCTCGAGCCAAACGATCAAATGGCATGAGCCAATCGATCAATCGGCTTAAGCCAAACGGCAAAATGGCTCTATAGGAAAATCCAATTATTTTGCACTATACAAACAAACGCGTCTCGTATGAGGCGCGTTTATTTATATTGACAATATTACCAAAAAAATCTGTGTTTACCAGGCAAAATTGAGACCTACGCCGATAACGTCGTTGTGACGATTGTAAACATCAGTCTTGACACCTACAGCTGTAGGAGTATTGACAGTACGATCCTGATAGAAGGTGTGCATGTAGCCAAGGTCGATATTGAACAGCCTGCTGGCGTGGATACGTACACCGCAACCGAGTGAGTTGCTTGAACAGCAGAAGCTGATATCATTCATATACTGATCGCTGACACCATACATGGTCTTCTGCCACGAAGCAGAAACCGTCAGACGCTTGTGGCACATCCATTCGATACCCGCCAACACCTCGTGCGTATCATGGTCAATAAGGTCACGCTTGTCAACAATGGAGGTCGATCCGTCGATAGGATTTGTCACCTCGGCTGTTCCCTTGTTTGCACTCTTGTCCTGGAACCAGTGATATGCCAAGCCTATACGGATGTTCTCCTTTGGGCTGTACTGTGCACCCAAAGCGAGATATCCAGGAATGTCATCAGCAACCTTCTTACCATCGGCAAAGGCTGCCAGTGTGTTGCTATAGTTCGGGCTACTCGGATCTACCAAGGTCTGTGTATATTCGTTCATACGAGTCGTGTTCTTCATACGAATCTTGGTCTTGAACTCGTACTTGGCTGCCAGATTCCAATACTTGTTGATGTACCAGTTGATACCGAGCACAGGGGTCACGCCGAAGCCTGTCTGATCGCAGTTCATACTGAGAGTTGTATTACGTCCGTTGACTTCTACCGTCTGTCCTGCAAGCTGCTGGGATCCGTTCTCGGAAGCATACGTATAAGTGCTACCGCCGTCCGTACTATACATAACGTCCTGAACATAACCGTTGTAGTTACCCGTTGCATATACACCACGGATACCCAGATAGAGCGATAGGTTTTCCAGAACCTTGTATGTAGCACCAACCTGCAGACCAAACATATAGTTGTTACCATTCATATATGCAGTATTGCTGAAACGGTAGTTGGTTGCAAACATACGCCTTGCCTGTTCTGTAGCAGCCGGCTGGTCCAAACCATAGGCTGTCATCAACTGAGGCACTACAGCCTGGATATAACTTGTGCCTACAGTACCAAATAGTTTGCCTGCATAGAGCGCCTCGAAAGACCCGATACCGTCCAAGAACTCACATGCACCGCCGCCGCCTACTACTGCCAGTTCGCCGTTGACGCTCCACTTCTTGCCACTGTTGTAGCTGAAGCCAATAGCAGGTATAACCGGTGCAAAAGCACGACCCTCGTAACGATGTGTATCGGAACCGTAGTTTTTGGGGTTGTAATGGAACAGCGGAAATGTTGTAGTAATGTTACGTTGCTGTATGGCAGTCTGGTTATGAATACTGAAGTGCCAGCCCTTGGTAAGGAATGCGCTACCAGCCGGGTTTGCATGAAGTGATGTCAGTGTAATGTTGGCATCCTGAGTAAAGAAACGCAGGAAATGCGCATTGACATTTGTGTTTGTGTTAATGCCACCTGCAATTGCGGTGCTACATGCCAGCACAGCGGCCAGCGAAATAAGGATTTTTTTTCTCATAATTTTACACATTTGTGCTTAATTCGGGCGCAAAGGTAACACTTTTTATAGAACAGTGCAAATATTTCTTAACTTTTTGCACACTAACAGGTGTTTTTGTGCACAAAAAACCCCAACTCGAACACGAGTCGGGGTCAAATATATGATTAGAAAACCTTGGATTTACTTCTTAGCCTTAGCAGCCTTGGCCTTAGCTTTTGCTTTTGCAGCATCGTACTTCTTCCACAGGTTCTTCTTTGCACAAAGAGCCTTCTGCGCCTCGGTGTAAGCTGCTGCTGCGGCCTCTACCTTAGCTTCCTCGTCAGCAGGTGCATACGCATGACGGTAACCCTTTACCTGATTCCATGCGCCACGTGTGAAGTCGGGGAATGCTACAGATGCACAGTTATTGTCCATTGACAGCGTGCCCAGTTCGGCAAGGCAACACCATTCTGCCAAATCATAGACATCCATGTCCAAAGGCAGACCGTTCTGCAAGCAATACACAAGACGTGCGTCCATAAAGAAATCCATACCACCGTGACCGCCTACCTTCTGTGCCATCTCGCCATACTTGGTAATAATGGGATGCTGATACTTGGCCATAAGAGCGTCGTGCTCGGCACGTGGCAGGAAGCCATGGCTTGACAGGTCATCAACCTTGGGAGCTACACCACTGGCAGTAAGCTGACTCTTGTCCAATGCAAAGTGCTGCTCGGGGTACTTGGTTGCATATCCCTTAGTACCGGTGAGCTTGAAAAGACGATTGTATGGCTGTGGATTCATCACGTTGTGCTGAATCTCAACAACCTTGCCATTTGCAGTACGCATCAAAGTTGTTGTCTGGTCACCATTGCGGAACTCAGGACAATCCTTGCCTGTGTGCTGCCTAACCCATTCGCGGCCATGAGCACTCTTGGTATCCATTGCAACCAAAGTAGTGAAACGGTCACCACGATGGATGTCCAGACACTGTGCAACGGGGCCCAAGCCATGTGTAGCATATACATCACCGCGGTTATCACGATTGTACTTCATACGCCAGCCAAGTTTTGCCTGATCGGGATCAGCAGGATTCTTCCAGTAGTAGCCCCAGAAATCATCAAGATTGTGGATGTAAGCACCCTCGCCGCGCAGAATCTCACCAAAGACACCGTTCTGTGCCATGTTAAGGGCGTTGAGCTCGTACCAGTCATAGCAGCAGTTCTCAAGAATCATACAGTGCTTACGTGTCTTCTCACTAAGATTGACAAGTTCCCAGCACTGTTCCAGATTCATAGCACTTGGCACCTCGATTGCAGTATGCTTGCCATTCTCCAACGCACACTTGGCAACAGGGAAGTGATGATCCCAGTCAGTAGCCACATAAACCAGATCGACGTCTGCGCGCTTGCATACATCCTCGTAACCCTTCTCACCGCTGTAGATAGCAGCAGGGGGCAGACCGCGCTCGCGGAGGAAACGCTGACATGCCTCAGCGCGCTCCTCGACATAATCACACAGGGCAACAATCTGTACACCTGGGATGAAGGTGAAGCGCTCTACAGCACCGGGACCACGCATGCCGAGACCTACGAAAGCAACGCGGACGGTCTGCAGCTTGGGAGCTGTGAGTCCAAGAACGTTGGTCTGACCTGCAGGACGCTGCGGAGTGTCAACGACGATAGTACCCTTTTCCCAATGCCACTTTGTGCTGGGCGAGAGTGACTGTGCTGCTGACATGACAGTAAAGCATGACAGGAGTACAGCAATAATTCCTTTGAATTTCATGTTGAAAAGTTGTTGTTTAAATTAATTAGTATTGTTTTGTTCTCTCGTTTTCAATACACGACATGGGCAAAGTTAATGATTTTATGTTTAAGTTCCAAGAAAATTATAACAGAATAGATTATTTTTTTTATCTTTGTACCCGATTTAACATTATGGAATACACGCGCGAGAAACTTCTGGGGAAAAATCAGGCCGAGTTGAAAGAGATTGTCACTGGACTGGGGTTGCCTGGATTTACTGCCAAGCAGATTATGCAGTGGATCTACAGAAAGGGCGTGTCAGACATAGAGGAAATGACAAACCTGAGCCTTAAGGCCAGGAAACTGCTTGCAACACATTTTCATATAGGCCACATGCCGCACGTCGCCCGTCAATGCAGTGTGGACGGTACGATAAAGTACTTGTTCCCGACGAGCATCGAGGACGAGACTGTGGAGTGTGTGTACATCCCCGACGGGGAGCGTGCTACGCTGTGCGTGTCAAGCCAGGTAGGTTGTCGTATGGGATGCAGGTTTTGCCTGACCGGACGCCAGGGATTCAGGGGCAATCTGACCGCGGGGGACATCCTGAATCAGGTGTATGCCTTGCCGGAAAGGGATAGCCTGACGAATATTGTATTCATGGGCCAGGGTGAGCCTCTGGACAACATGGATGCGGTACTGCGTGCAACAGAACTGCTGATGGACCCCATGGGATGGGCATGGAGCCCCAAGCGTATAACTGTCAGCACAGTAGGTGTGCGCAGTGGATTGCAGCGCTTCATTGAGGAGAGTCCGTGCCATCTGGCAGTTTCGCTTCACAATCCCTTCCCCCTGGAGCGCAAAGAGATGATGCCTGCAGAGAACGGATATAGCATAGCGGAGCTTATACCGTTGCTGATGCAGTATGATTGGAGCCATCAGCGACGTGTCAGCTTCGAATACATTGTGTTTACAGGCATTAATGACTCCGAACGCCATGCCAGGGAGCTGGTGAGGCTGCTTGCTCCGCTGGAGTGCCGTGTGAACCTGATCCGATTCCATGAGATTCCAGATTCGCCCTACGGTACGACTGACGAGGAAAGGATAACGTGGTTGCGTGACTATCTGACAAAGCACGGTATTACTACTACTATACGTGCAAGCCGCGGACAGGACATTTGGGCTGCCTGCGGTTTGCTAAATACAAAATATAAACATAGCGAACATGCGTAAGACTGTATATCTATTATTATTTGTCGGTGCAATGCTGCTGTCCGGCTGTACGAAGGAGAACCTCTTCCCTGTTGCCAGCGGAAGGCCTTACGAGGTACTGGTAGTTATGGACAGCGTAGATTGGAATGCTCCTCACGGGCGTGCCTTGTTCAATGTCCTGGATACGGACGTACCCATGCTGCCGCAGAGTGAGCGCAGTTTCCGTATATCACAGACGGAAAGGAAGGATTTCGACCGTGTGCTGAACATTTTCCGCAACATAATTATCGTGAATATAGACGATAGGCAGTTCTCGAAGACGAAAATGAAATTCACGCGTGACAAATATGCAATGGAGCAGATTGTACTGACGATAAACTCGCCCAGCAAGGAGGCTTTTCAGGAATTCTGCACGGAGCATCGCGAGGAGATTGTGGATTTCCTGGTGAAGATGGAAATGAACCGTCTGGTAGTGGAGCTTAAGAAGAAATACAGCAAGAAGACCTTTGACCTGGCAAAGCAGATATTCGACTGCGAGATGTATGCTCCTGACGAGTTGACCAACTACAAGAAGGGCAAGGATTTCCTGTGGACGACAAACAATACTGCTACGGGGCTGGAGAGCATAGTGATGTACTCGTTCCCATACGAGGGCCCTGAGACATTCAACAAGCAGTATCTGTGTGCCAAGCGCGACAGTATAATGAAGGAGAACCTGCCTGGAGAGAAGCCTGGCATGTATATGCAGACAGACACATTGTGCACGGTTGTGAAGCCTATTGTGGTTCATAACCAGTATGCGATGGAGATGCGCGGCCTGTGGATTATGCGCAACGACTGCATGGGCGGTCCTTTTGTAAGTCATGCACGAGTGGATACGGAGAATAACCGTGTGGTTGTCGTAGAGGGCTTTGTATATGCTCCGGAGAAGATGAAGCGTGGACTGATACGCCGCCTGGAGGGCTCGCTGTATACACTGAAGCTGCCCGAGGAGCAGTTCATGGCAGCTATAACGCCGACTATCGAGGAGGAAAAGGTTAACAAGGACGATAAATAGAGTATTATGAAGATAAACATGGGATTTGCTGCCTGCGACGAATGGGGCATTGATGTTCTGAACAGTGCGTTCGAAGATATTCTGCTGGACGAAATCGTAGACAAGACGATATATGAAAGCCGTGGCGACAATGCTGTTAACGATGCATACGCGGATTGGGAGGATGGTAATACCGATGCCTTTGTCATACTGCAGCCTATGGGTGTGCAGAAATTGAACCCTGCTGATCTGAGGGGAATGGACATGCTGCTGTGGAACAGCCTGCGCATGGCTTTTGTGACAGAGGGCGAGGATGTTGCAGAGCAGGAGAAGATGCTGCGCGAGACATTGCAACGCGAATTTGATATCGACAATCCCAGGATTGCACATAGTGTGGACGAGGAGAACCTGCTGGCCTACGATGCCATCATGATGGAGGACCGCGAAGCTGGTATGCGCGAATTCCTGCGCATTACGGACAACTGCGGTGTAGCCTATACTACAGGGCGTGAGTTGGTTTGCACGAGTCCTATGAATGACAGGAGTCTGCACGAATGTATTTATGTAGCAAAGGATATACTGGCTGCACGCGAACGCTGGGACGAGGCTCATGCCAATCCATTGCCCAAGCTGTTTGTTGACAAGCGCGAGGATAACCGTCGCCAGCCAAAGCCCTTTCCTCCATTTAATGACGAGCAATGAGTCTGATTGACAAGGTACGCAGTACGCAGAAGAGCCGCGACACGGAGGGGCCTTTCGAACTGTACGTCACCCGTACGCCAGGTTATCTGTGGGCGGTGCTGTTCAGTAAACTGGGTGTACACCCTGTTGCCGTGACGCTGATGAGCATCGTAATCGGTGCTGCGAGCGGATGGTTTTTCTACAGTACGGATATACGTACCAACCTGATAGGCATGTTCCTGCTTGTATGGGCCAACTGGTACGACTGTGCTGACGGACAACTGGCGCGTATGACGGGAAAGCGTACGCTGATTGGCCGCATACTGGACGGTTTTGCCGGTGATGTATGGTTCTTCTTCATATACCTGTTCATCTGTCTGCGATTGCAGCAGGAGGCGATTCCATTTACGGATGTAAAGTGGGGATGGGGAATATGGCTGGTAGGTGCCTGGAGCGGCTTGCGCTGCCATGGGCGACAGTGTGCAATAGGTGATTATTACCGCAACGTACATATGTATTTTGAACTGGGTCGCAACCGTGCCGAACTGGATGAGACGACAGTATTGCGCGAACAGTACCGCAGCATGGAATGGTGTTCGGGCGACTGGTTCCACAAACTGTACCTGTTCTTCTATATCAGGTATACCGGAAGCCAGGAGGCACAGGCACCTGCTGTATTGCAGATGAAGCATAGCCTGGAAGATTGCTATCCTGACGGTGCCCCTACCCAGCTTCGTGAGGAATTCTGCAGACATAGCCGTCCGCTAATGCCGCTTACCAATATTCTGACCTTCGATACACGTGTGGGTGTATTGTTCCTAACTACGGCACTGGGACATCCGTGGATTTATTTCATCTTCGAGTCGACCGTGCTGGAGGCCATAAGGTATTATATGATAGGAAGGCATAACGCTTTGTGCAGATATATCACGTCAAACTACACCAAACACGGGAATCTGAGATGACTCGCTGTATTGCATTGATATTGGCAGGAGGTGTCGGTAACAGGATGCACCTGAGCGTACCCAAGCAGTTTACCGAGGTGAATGGCTTGAGTGTACTGCAGTATACGATGCTGGCTTTTCAGCGACACAAGCTGGTTGACGCGGTTTATGTAGTTGCTGCGCCCAAGTGGCAGGAGATCGTAAAAGAGCAGGCTATGGCAGCAGGAATTGACAAGTTTTGCAGTACGGTATCAGCCGGTGCCACGAGTATGGACTCGCTGATGAACGGAATTGCGCATATATCGGAACTTGAAGGTGAGGATACTGTTGTCCTGGTCCATGATGCCGTACGCCCGTTGCTTCCTGAGGAGACTATCAGCAGCAACATTGCTGTGTGTCTGAGCCGGGGGAATGCAATAACGGCTATTGAGTCGCAGGAGAGCTTCATGGTAATGGAGCAGAAAGAGAAAGACTGCGTGGCGGATTATGTACGTACCTCGAATGACTACTTGCTGCGCGAATCTGTCCTGAAAGCCCAGACACCGCAGACATTCCGCCTGAAAGAACTGGAATCCATGCGCAGGGAAGCTATTGAGCAGGGCGTGGATGATGCCCAGAGCCTGTTTATACTGGCGTGCCGCCTGGGACATACGCCTTTGTATGCTGCTCAGGGGTCAAGCCTGAACTTTAAGCTGACCCATCCTACTGACATTGATCTGTTCCGTGCCATTGTTCATGAATTGCGACCTGTGGACCGGGAAGAGATGTGATTTTTTTGGTCAATTGAAAAAAAAAGCATAATTTTGCGGACTGATACTAAGTAACTATGGATACCACGGCAATACAGGAAATTAAACAGCGCTACCGCATTGTGGGACGCGACGAGAAGCTGGATACGGCGCTGGATACGGCGCTGCAGGTAGCTTCCACTGACCTAAGCGTGCTGATTCAGGGTGAGAGTGGTGTGGGTAAGGAAATTATTCCGAGGATTATCCATGACGCCAGCCTTCGCCGCACAGGACGCTATATTGCAATAAACTGCGGCAGTATTCCCGAAGGTACGATAGACAGCGAGCTGTTTGGCCACGAGAAGGGATCGTATACAGGAGCCATTGATGAGCGTGAGGGGTATTTTGGTGCTGCAAATGGTGGTACTCTGTTTCTGGATGAAATAGGCGAACTGCCGATCACTACCCAGGCACGTTTGCTGCGTGTACTGGAAACAGGCGAGTATATCCGTGTGGGCAGCGACACACCGCGCAAGACCAATGTGCGCATAGTGGCTGCTACGAACGTAGACCTGCCTGCCGCAATACGCGATGGACGTTTCCGCGAGGACTTGTATTATCGTCTGTGTACCATAAACATACAGATGCCTCCGCTGCGTGACCGCGGCATAGACAGCGTACTGCTGTTCAAGATGTTTGCAATGGAAACTGCGCATCGCTACCGTATCCCCGAGCCTATCAGGCTGACCGAAGATGCCGAAAAGGTTGTAATGCAATACAAGTGGCCAGGCAACGTGCGTCAGTTGCGTAACATTGTGGAGCAGATAAGCATACTGGAACGCGGCAGCGTGCACATTACCCCCCGGACACTGGAACGGTATGGCATTACAGTGGGTGGAGGTGAGAGTTTTGCAATGGCACGAATAGGAAAGGCGGACAGTGAAGGCGGCCGTCATGACTGGGAAAACCAGATCAAGTTCCTGCTGAATGCCGTAATGCAATTGCGCAGTGAGGTAGAGCAGCTGAAGAATACCGCTTTCGGAACAGCGGAAGACAAGCCGAAAGCCAAACCCACACTGCAGTTGGAAGATCAGAGTTACGTGCCTCATTACGCTGCATCAGATACAGTCAGCACGCAGTCGCCAACAGTTCCCCTACCCGATTATGACGATATCGAGGAGGTTACCGACGAGGAGTCGCTGAACATCGAGGAAATGGAGAAGAAAATGATTATAAAGGCTCTGCAGCAGAGTCACAACCGCCGCAAGGTGGCTGCACAGCTTCTGGGCATAAGCGAAAGGACTCTGTATCGTAAGATTAACGACTATGGGATTGAAGAGTAAACTGGTCTGCTGTCTATCGATAGTATGCGTATCGGCAATTGTGCTGACATGCATTACCGCCTGCTCTGTTGGTTACAGATTCAACGGCGCCAGCATTGACTATACCAAGGTAAAGACCATACAGATAGGCGCTTTCCCTATTCGAAGCATCTACGTATGGGCTCCTATGCAGGGTATATTCCAGAACAGGCTGACGGATCTCTTCGCCAGTCAGACACGACTGCGTCAGGTGAAGAAGAACGGCGACCTGGTGCTTGAAGGCGAGATAACGGCATTCGACCAGTTCAACAAGGGTATATCCAACGACGGATACAGCAGTCAGGTACAGCTGCGCATGACGGTGAACGTACGTTTTACGAACAACAGCAACCATGCCGAGGACTTTGAGCAGAAATTCAGCGCTACATCGACATATGATGCCAAGCAACAGCTGGTGACCGTCCAGGAGGAACTGGTAAACGAGATGTGCAAGGACATTACCGACCAGATATTCAACAAAACCGTTGCAAACTGGTAGTTAACTGCTTACAGATGAGAAAATAATGGGCAAACAGGTCATTGACTACATAAGACAACCCGAGACACTGGATTCGCAGGCATTGGATTTCCTGCAAGGCGTGGTGGACAAGTACCCCTATTACCATGCTGCACGGATAATGCTCCTGCGTACACTTTACCAGATGCATGATTCCCGTTTTAACGAGGAGCTGCGCAAGTCTGCAGTATACGTCCCCTCCCGCTCTACCCTGTTCGAGATGTTTCAGGCTCCAGGCTCCATGCCTGACAGCCCTATATTACGCACATCACGTGCCGAAGAGGACTACGGTGGTGACCGCACCAACAACCTGATTGACAACTTCCTGGACACATTGCCCGAGGAGACGACTACACAAGGTGCCAGCTATGTCGATGCCACGGTGGACTATATGTCATACCTGACACGAATGGAAAGTCAGGATACTGCTCCTGTATCGGCAATGGCTGGAGGTGATTATATCGACCAGTTCCTTAACGACAACGACGGACGTTTTACGCTGGGAGATGTAGACGAGGACGAGGATGATGAGCCAAAGAACCGCAAGAAGGACTATGCCGACAGCAAAACTGATACTGGGACGGCTATTTTGACCGAAGCGATGGCACGAATTTACATCAAACAGCACAAATTTGACAAGGCAATCGAAATTATAAGGCGTATTTCCTTGAAATATCCGGAAAAAAATCGTTACTTTGCAGACCAAATGCGCTTCCTCGAGAAATTAATCGAGAACGAGCAAGCCTGACAAAACAATAAGAAACACATAAAAACTGAAAAATAACTATGTACACAACAACTGTAATTCTGATTATTCTGGCAAGCGTACTGATGTGCCTGATCGTCCTGATTCAGGAGAGCAAGGGCGGTGGTCTGGCTGCTGACTATGCCAGTGCAAACCAGTCACTGGGCGTACACAAGACTACAAACTTTATCGAGAAGGCTACATGGACACTGGCAGGCATCATGGTATTCCTGAGTGTTATAAGCGTAGCATTCCTGCCCTCATCCACAGCCGATCAGAGCGTAATGCAGGGTGTCGAAGTACCTGCTCCTGTCGCAGCACCTGCAGCAACACAGGAGGCTGCTCCTGCTGCTGCTCCCGGTGAGGCTCAGACAAACGGCCGGACAGCTGCACCCGAGTCTGCAGCACAGTAAGCTGTCCTAGCTCATGATACTTGTAGCAGACAGCGGCTCCACGAAGACACAGTGGATAACTGAAACACAAAGTATAGAGACACAGGGCATCAACCCTGTACGTGACAGGAAGGAACACATCCTGAACATCATGCGTACAGAGTTGATGCCCTCGCTATGTTCTGATGTATCGGACATCTTCTTCTACGGAGCAGGATGCATCGAGCCATTCATGTCCAGTGTCAGCGAGGCTCTTGCCGAGGTGTTTCCCGAAAGTCATATAGAGGTCGCCTCTGACCTGCTGGGTGCAGCACGTGCCCTATGCCAGAAGGAAGAAGGGATTGCCTGCATATTGGGAACTGGCAGCAACTCGTGCCTGTGCCGTGACGGCCAGATTATCAGCAACATATCGCCATTGGGATTCATACTGGGTGATGAGGGCAGCGGAGCCGTACTTGGCAAGCGGCTGATAAGCGAGATGCTGAAAGGCTCGCTCACACACCTGTGGGACCAGTTCCAGGATGCATACGAGACAGGTATTTCGGACGTTATCGACCGGGTATATCGCCAGCCGCAGCCCAACCGTTACCTTGCTTCGCTTGTGTCATTCATCAGTCAGCACCGCACCGACCCTGATGTGTGCGAAATGCTGAAAGACGAGTTCACCCGCTTCCTGACACGCAACGTGGCAAGGTACGACAGACCTGACCTGCCAGTCAATTTCGCAGGTGGTATTGCAAATGCCTTTGCTACCGAAATACGATCAAGCTGTGAGGCATGCGGGCTGAAGATGGGCCGTATTCTGGCACGTCCGGCTCAAGAAATGCTGGTTTACCACCAAAATTACTGAAAACATGTTGTCAAACATATCCGAGTATCTGTCTTTTTTTAGGAAAAGGCAGTATCTTTGTAGCGGTTAACCTTAAAGATTCAATCTTTTTACCTTAAACAAACTAATACCTAAAGGATGATAATGGATCGCTGTGAAGCGGTCCATTATTCTTTTGTATCACCCTGTTCAAGCAGGCTCTGGTTGATTTCCTGAATATAATTCAGCAGCTCATCCCTACCCTGACGTGTTTCGCTACTGGTAATAAAATACGGAGGTATCTCCTCCCAATCATCCATCAGGCGGTTGATGTATTTCTGGACATTGCCGCTCAACTTGCCTTTCGACAGCTTGTCCGCCTTGGTAAACACAATGGAAAACGGCACACCGTTCTCACCAAGCCATTGGATAAACTCCAGGTCTATCTTCTGCGGATCGTGACGTGAATCAACCAAGACGAACAGCAATGTCATATCCATACGCTCCAGGATATAGGATGAAATCATATGCTCCAGGTTGTCCTGAGCCTTCTTGCTGCGCTTGGCATATCCATAGCCTGGCAGATCGACAAGGAACCACGACCCCTGCTGTATACGTTTCTCCATATCACGGTCACTGCGACCGTTTATCAGAAAATGGTTAATCAGCATTGTCTTACCAGGCGTAGCACTGGTCTTGGCAAGCTTGCCGTTACCGGTAAGCATATTGATGAGCGAGCTCTTGCCGACATTGCTGCGACCTATAAAAGCATACTCGGGCAAGCCCTTGTCAGGACACTGGGACACTTTCTCGCTGGAGATGAAATATTCGGCGTTCCTTATAATCATAATTATTATGAATTAGGAATTAAAAATTATAATTCAAACTCAGGCTCAGCCACTCCTTGAACATAAAGTGCTTGCTGCGACTCTCTACACCATTACTGAAGTCACGGCTGGTATCAATACGCGGATACAGGAACAGCTTGGTACTCATGTAGCGGTTGATGGTAAAGTTGACAGTATTCTCCCACTCGTAGTTGACGTAACTGTAGTTAGTAAAGAAATACATACGACTCTGCCAATTGATGTTCTTCCATATTTCCAGTTTCCAGTTTATCAGAATACTGCTACCTGCATCGTGCAGTGAGTGGCTGTCTGCGGGTATACCATACCTGTCCCGCAAGTCACCATTGCTTATGTAGCGCAGGTTGTATGCCACCGGAGCCAGGTAGATATTGCCGCTGAAGTGCTTGATGTTCCACTTGTAGTCGACACCCAGTGAGAGGTTCAGGTACAGGGGACCCAGGAACTCGCTTCGCAGAGTCGTGCTGTTGTTGTCATACTGTGGTACAATCTGCGTCCACGTCATCACCTGTCCTGTATAATACAAAGTACTTACGGCCTTGTAACCAAACTTACTGGTCAGACGGATAAGGTTATTGGTTGCCTTGAACTTATGGTATACGTCCGACTCGTTTGTCTGGAAACCCAGCTGGAACTCCAGCTTGTTCTCCCACTGTATGCGCTGCTTGTTGTCGTAGTTAAGGTTCAGGTTAGCCATCGCAAGGCCCTGATAATTGCTCTCACCGCCCTGATACCAGTTGTCTGTAACATAGTTCTGCGTAAACTGCAGGGAGACATTTCCGTGGAACTTCCAGAAATTAGGTTTGCGCGTAACCAATATCACCTCGTCGTTCAGGTCGGGATTCAGGTGCACCTTCTTGACCTTTGACACCAGGCTTACATCCGACTTCAGCGATTTCTCAACATCCTGACGTATGGCACCTGCCTTGTTCATCCTGCTGTCAGCCTGCTTCACTATCCCGGGATGTTCGGCATATATGCCAACCAGCATTCCGTTTGCCTCCCTGACCATAGTCAGTACAGTATCCCTTACCGTCACCGAATCGGGCATGAAATGCTGCATAATGGCCGATTTGTATAACGTCGTCGGCACAAACAGACGATAGGCATAGGCATTCAGCGGTTTGATATCACCAGGATTCTGTATTGCCGAATCCCTCTGCTGCACAAGCTTCTGCAACTCCTGCGAATAACGGATATATGTCTTACTCTCCCTCTTCTCGCTTACCCCATGGGAAGACTGCCCCTGTGCAAGCAAGGGAACAAGAAAAAGGATGACCATTAATAACCTGTTAACCATACATAGCTATATTTACGCCCACAAAGGTATAAATTTTGATTGTTATTTGTAATATTTACGCAGTATTTATTTTGATTTTAAAGTGCTTATTCGTACCTTTGCGCGGCTTTAGTTTATATAAATAAGGTATAAAAATAACAGAAAACAAACACAATACATCAATATGGACAAAAACACCATTATTGGCTTTGTACTGATAGCCGCAGTAGTATTCGGATTCAGTTGGTACAGTCAGCCCAGCGAAGAAGAGAGGGCAGCATATATCGAAGCAGCCCGCCAGGACAGCATCAACAATGCCAAGGCACAGGAAAATGCAATGGCACAAGCCAAGGCCAAGGCCGAGAAACTGGCACAGGAGGCAGCTGACAGCAGCGCACTGTTCTTCGAGGCACGCAATGCACAGGCACAGGACGTACAGTTGTCCAACGGGCTCATAGACCTCACACTTACTACCCGTGGCGGCACCATCAAGAACGTAAGCCTACCAAATTTCAACAACCAGGAAGGCAAACCCGTACAGCTTATACGCACGGGCAAGAACAGCCTCGTCTTCAGTTTTGCAGGCAAACAGGACAATCTGGAAACCGGTGATTTCACATTCCAGGCAATTGACAGGACTCCCAAATCCGTCACGATGCGCCTGGGTGATGAAAAATGCGGGCTGGACATCAGCTATGCCCTCAACGACAACAGCTATCTCGTAGACATCACCATCCAAGCCCATAACATGGGCAAGGTCCTGCTTCCAAACTCAGGTATCGCTACCAACTGGTATGACATAGCTGCGCAGCAGGAGAAGGGCTTCGATTTCGAAGACCGCTACACCGCACTCACATACAAGGAGAATGACGGTAGCATAGAGGACCTCTCTGCATCAGGCGAGCACGAGGAAACTACCGAGAACAATATTGACTGGGTTGCCTTCAAGAACCAGTTCTTCAGCTGCGTACTCATATCACAGGACGGTTTCAACAGCGGAGCCACACTGGCATCCAAGTCCTGTCAGAAAGGCAGCGGCGACCTGAAGGAATATCATGCACAGCTCAGCAGCATCTTTGACGTCAACGGCTATAAGCCAACCAGGATGCAGATGTACCTCGGTCCCAACGATTTCCACCTACTGAAGGCCCACAATTCCAAGACAATACTGAAGAACAATGCCAATCTCGAGGAACTTGTAGATCTCGGATGGCCTCTGTTCCGTTGGATCAACCGCTGGATTATACTCCCCCTGTTTGATTTCCTCAAGGGCTTTGGCCTGAACATGGGCATAGTACTGCTCCTGCTCACTATCATCGTCAAGGCACTCGTCTACCCCACCACCAAGAAGAGTTTCCTTTCTTCTGCCCGTATGCGTGTCCTGAAACCACAGGTTGATGCACTCAGCGCCAAATACCCCAAGCAGGAGGATGCCATGAAGAAACAGGCCGAGATGATGCAGCTGTACAAGGAATACGGAGTAAGTCCCATGGGCGGATGTCTGCCAATGCTAATTCAGGCGCCCATCTGGATTGCGCTATTCAACTTCGTACCCAACGCCATCGAGCTGCGCGGACAGAGCTTCCTATGGGCCAAAGACCTCAGCAGCTACGATGAACTGATCAAATGGGACACAGACATCTGGCTCATAGGCGACCACCTGAGCATTTTCTGCATACTATTCTCGCTCACCAACATAGTCAACACATGGATAAGCATGCGCCAGCAGCAGAACCAGATGTCCAGCGAGCAGGCCTCCCAGATGAAGATGATGCAGTACATGATGTACATCATGCCACTGATGTTCTTCTTCATGTTCAACAACTACTCCTCAGGCCTGTGCTACTACTACTTCCTCAGCGGGCTCACCAGCATCCTGATTATGTGGTACCTGCGCAAGACCACAGATGACGCCAAGCTACTGGCCAAGCTCGAGGCATACCGCGAGGCACACAAGAACGATGCCAAGAAACCCAGTGGCATGGCAGCACGCTTGGCAGCCCTTCAGGAACAAATGGAACAACAGAAGAAGAAATGAAAATAAACCGAATCATAGCAATGGCAACTATTGCAACAGTAGCCATGACATCACAGGCACAGGACCTGATGACCCCCGAAATCCTGTGGAGCATGCACCGTCTGGGAGCACGCAGCATCAATGCCGAAGGTACCCTGATAGCATACACCACCAGTACACCCGACGTCAAGGCCAACAAGAGCCGCAGCGTCATTACCGTAATGGGCATCGACGGCACAGGCACACAGCAGCTCACACAGCAGGAAGCACCCAACCAGAGTGACCCCGCCTTCTTCGGCAATGCCAAGCAAGGCACACAGCGCATAGCATACATGCAGCAGGGTAATGTATGGAGCATGAAGACCGACGGCACAGACATCCGCCAGCACAGCCAGACAGGCGATATCGAGGGTTTCCTGATATCTCCCGACGCAAAGAGCATCATACTCATACGCCAGATACCTGCCACAAGCAGCATACAGCCAAAGGAACAGGATCTGCCCGAGGCAACAGGACTGGTAATCAACGACCTTAACTACAAGCACTGGGATCAGTACGTGCAGACCATTCCACACATTTTCCTCGCCGCTTTCTCCATTGACAACGGCATAGGGCAAATGAAGGACATACTGGAAGGCGAGCCCTACGAATGCCCCGTACTGCCATTCGGAGGTACCGAACAGTTCTGCTGGAGCCCCGACTGCAAACAGATAGCATATACCTCACGCAAGAAGACAGGCGTGGACTATGCCATCAGCACCGACACCGACATATACCTCTACGACATCGCCACAGGACAGACACAGAACCTGTGCAAGATGGAGAGCAAGAGCGGCAACGGCGGCAACATGCCTGGCTATGACCAAAATCCCCAGTTCTCGCCAGACGGCACGAAGATAGCATGGACAAGCATGGCACGTGAGGGATACGAAAGCGACTTTGCACGCCTCTGCGTCATGGACATGACCAGCAAGGAAAAAACCTTTGTCAGCCGCGACTTCACCAGTTCGGGTGTAGACAATTTCTGCTGGAACACCAACAGCAAGCAACTGTATTTCACTGCCGTACACCACGGATGTGAAAGTATCTACGGCGTAGACCTCAAGTGCAGGATCACCACCATTGCCGACGGACACTACGACTACGGAAGCATCGATTTCGTCCCCGGCAGGAACCAGATACTTACAAACCGTCACAGCATAAAGCACCCTGACGACCTGTATCTTATCTCGCTCAAGGACAGGAAGACAACACAGGTTACCGACCTTAACAAGGACATCTATGCAACACTTGCAGTAAGCGACGTACAGGAACGTTGGGTCGAAACGACCGACAACAAGAAGGAACTCTGCTGGGTAATATATCCCCCGCATTTCGACCCCAACAGGAAATACCCTACCCTGCTCTTCTGCGAGGGCGGTCCCCAGAGCCCCGTCTCACAGTTCTGGTCATACCGCTGGAATTTCCAGATAATGGCAGCCAACGGATATATCATTATAGCACCTAACCGCCGCGGTCTGCCAGGTTTCGGACTTGAGTGGAACGAAGCCATCAGCGGCGATTACTCCGGCCAGTGCATGCAGGACTACCTGAGCGCAATAGACGATATTGTCAAGGAGCCATATGTAGACAAGGATCATCTGGGATGCGTAGGTGCAAGTTTCGGAGGCTACAGCGTTTACTGGCTGGCAGGAAACCACGACAAGCGCTTCAAGGCATTCATTGCACACGACGGAATATTCAATTTCGACCAGCAATACTACGAGACCGAGGAAATGTGGTTCACCAACTGGGACTTGGGCGGAGCACCCGAGAAATTCGGCATCACCGCAACAGGCAGGGCCACTGGCACGGCAACCGTCGGCACACAGGCAAAGATACGCCACAATGTATACATGGACTCGCCACACCGTTACGTAGACCGCTGGGACACACCTATCCTGTGCATCCACGGCGAGAAGGACTATCGCATCCTGCACTCGCAGGGACAGGCAGCATTCTCGGCAGCACGCATGCACGGCATCCCTGCACAGCTGCTGCTGTTCCCCGACGAAAACCACTGGGTGCTAAAACCACAGAACGGCATACTGTGGCAGCGCACATTCTTCCGCTGGCTGGACCGTTGGCTGAAATAATAACGTTATAACGCACAATAACTATGACTCAAATTCAGAAAACTCTTCGCGACTCTGCCGGCATGCGGTGGACCGCCCTGCTGCTCCTGGCATTTGCCATGTTCTGCAGCTATGTATTCATGGACATTCTCTCACCTATCAAGGACCTGATGCAGGATACCCGTGGATGGGACAGTGCCTCGTTTGGCCGCATGCAGGGCGCCGAGGTGTTCCTCAATGTATATGTATTCTTCCTCATCTTTGCCGGCATCATCCTCGACAAGATGGGCGTGCGCTTCACGGCAGTACTCTCAGGAGTCGTTATGCTGGTAGGCGCAGTAATCAAGTTCTATGCCATCAGCGATACCTTCATAGGCACGGGACTTGAGCAGTGGTTCACCGACAACCTCAACTGGAACGGCAACCTGCCGGTAATCGGAGCCATACTCCCCTTCGATGCAGCAATGCCCGCCTCTGCCAAGCTTGCCGCCTGCGGTTTCATGCTGTTCGGATGCGGTGTGGAAATGGCTGGTATTACAGTCAGCCGCGGTATTGTCAAGTGGTTCAAGGGTCGCGAGACAGCACTTGCAATGGGTAGCGAGATGGCCCTCGCACGCCTGGGTGTTGCCACCTGCATGATATTCTCCCCCTACTTTGCCAAGCTGGGAGGCGAGGTACATGTAGACAATGCCGTAAAGTTCGGTGTCGTACTGCTCTGCATCGCCCTCGTAATGTTCATCACCTATTTCTTCATGGACAGGAAGCTGGACAGCCAGACAGGCGAAGCCGAGGAGATAGACGACCCATTCAAGATCAGCGACCTGGGCAAGATATTCTCAAGCCTCGGATTCTGGCTCGTTGCCCTCCTCTGCGTGCTCTATTATTCAGCCATCTTCCCATTCCAGAAATATGCCGTCAATATGCTGCAGTGCAACCTTGACCTGACACCTGCCGACCCCAACACATTCTGGGGCGGAAGCCTGGTAACATGGGTACAGTACATCCTGATGCTCGTTGTAGCCATCAGCTCATTCTCCAGCAACTTCATCAAGAATAACAAGCTGGTAAAATGCTGTCTGATGGGCCTTGCCGTAGTGGCACTGGTCATATACTGCTATATGGGTTATATGCGCGGAACCGCCGAGACCATATTTGCAGTCTTCCCACTGCTTGCAGTTGCCATAACCCCAATCCTGGGCAGCTATGTCGACCACAAGGGAAAGGCCGCCTCAATGCTGATGCTCGGCTCCATCCTGCTGGTTATCTGCCACCTCACCTTTGCCTTCGTACTGCCAGGCGTATCGGCTAATTCCGCTGCCGGCGGTGTCGTAGTGGCATACATTACAATCCTGGTTCTCGGCTCATCCTTCTCACTGGTACCTGCAGCCCTGTGGCCCTCCGTACCAAAACTGGTTGACGAGAAAATCATCGGTTCGGCATACGCAGCCATCTTCTGGATCCAGAACATCGGACTCGGCCTGTTCCCTGCCCTTATCGGCATGGTGCTCAACAACACCAACCCCGAAGGCACTGCAGCACACGAGCTCGACTACACATGGGCACTGGTAATGCTTGCCGCCCTCGGTATCGCATCCCTGCTCATATCCGCCTACCTCAAGGCAGTAGACAAGAAGAAGGGCTACGGTCTCGAACTCCCCAATATCCAGGAATAATTCTGAGCTATATATCAGATATCCAATCAACACAAAACAATTATGGAAACAAAGATTCCCTACAAGATTTATCTTGAAGAAAACGAGGTACCCACAAGATGGTACAACGTCCGTGCTGACATGAAGGTTAAGCCGGCACCGCTGCTTAATCCAGGCACCGGTCAGCCCCTTACCATTCAGGAGATGAACCCCATTTTCTGCGAAGAACTAAACAAGCAGGAACTCGATAACGACACACGATGGTTCGACATTCCACAGGAGGTACAGGACTTTTACCGTATGTTCCGCCCCTCACCGCTGGTACATGCCGAGTTTCTCGAGAAGGCACTGGGTACGCCGGCCAAGATTTTCTACAAGTTCGAAGGCAACAACACCTCGGGCTCACACAAGCTCAACAGCGCCGTTGCACAGGCATACTACGCCAAGGCACAGGGGCTCAAGGGCGTGACCACCGAAACAGGTGCAGGCCAGTGGGGAACCGCCCTGTCTATGGCCACACAGTTCTTCGGCATTGACTGCAAGGTCTTCATGGTAAAATGCTCGTACGAGCAGAAACCCTTCCGCCGCGAGGTTATCCGCACATACGGAGCCGAGATAATCCCCTCTCCCAGCATGACGACCGAGGTAGGCAAGAAAATCAATGCCGAGCACCCCGGAACCACCGGTTCACTCGGCTGTGCCATATCCGAAGCCGTAGAGGTTGCCGTCAAGAGCGAAGGCTACCGCTACGTACTTGGCTCGGTGCTGAACCAAGTCCTGCTACACCAGACCATCATCGGACTCGAAGCACAGGCAGCACTCCGCAAATACAACATCACACCCGACATACTGATAGGTTGTACCGGAGGCGGCTCAAACCTGGGAGGCTTTGCATCGCCCTTCTTCGGCGAGATGCTGCGTGGCGAAGCCAACTACAAGATAATAGGTGCCGAGCCCGCATCCTGCCCCTCATTTACACGCGGCGTATATGCCTATGACTTCTGCGACACAGGCAAGATATGTCCGCTGGCCAAGATGTACACCGTCGGCTCGCAGTTCATCCCCAGCGCCAACCACGCCGGAGGCCTGCGCTTCCACGGCATGAGCCCCATCTTGTCCGAGCTGTACCACCAGGGCCTGTTCGAGGCACGCGCATACGAGCAGACACAAGTATTCGAGGCAGCCGAAATCTTTGCCAAGGCCGAAGGCATCCTGCCCGCCCCCGAGTCATCGCACGCCATACGCGCTGCCATTGACGAGGCACTCAAGTGCAAGGAGACAGGCGAGGAAAAGGTAATCGTATTCAACCTGTCAGGCACAGGCTACTTTGACCTGTACGCCTATGCACAGTACAACGACGGGACCATGAACGACGTAATCCCATCAGATTCCGTCATCCAGGAAGCACTTGCCAAGCTGCCGCAGGTTCCCAACCAATAAACACACAGCCCCCTTCCCTCCTGGGAACAGAAGGAAGGGGGCACAACCTTTCACCCATCATGACAAAACACATACTCACCCTCATCCTCCTGCTTGCGCTTACCACACACATAACCGCACAGGACGCCACCGCACACACCCCCAAATACGTCTTTTACTTTATCGGTGACGGCATGGGCATGAACCAGGTCAACGGCACCGAGACATATCTGGCAGCCAAGGAAGGACGCATAGGCATCAAGCCCCTGTGCTTCGCCGACTTCCCCCACACAGCCTTCGCCACCACATTCAGCTCATCACACGGCATAACCGACAGCGCCGCAGCTGGCTCGGCACTGGCCAACGGCAACAAGACATACAACGGCTGCATAGGACTGCTGCCCGACAGCATTACCCCCGTAAGCTCCATCGCTGTATGGGCCAGGGAAGCAGGAGCTGCAGTAGGCATCACCACAAGCGTCAGTGTCGATCACGCCACACCCGCAGCCTTCTACGCCCATCGCAAGAACCGCAACATGTATTACGAGATAGGCCAGGACATGTGCAGCAGCCAGTTCGACTTCTTCGCCGGCAGCGACTTTCTCAAGCCCGAACGCCCCAATCAGGCATCCCTCTACCAGCAAGCACAGGAAGCCGGCTACACAATAGTACGCGGCTATAGGGGATACCAGAAGAAAGCACGCAAGGCAGACCGCATACTCATGCTGCAAAGCCAGGAAGCATCCAACCAGGACCGCTCAGCCCTCCCCTATGCCATCGACCGCCAAAAGGACGATATGACATTGGTACAGATTACCAAAGCCGCCATAGATTTCCTACGTAAAAAGAACCCTGAACGCTTCTTCCTCATGGTCGAGGGAGGCAAGATCGACTGGGCAGGGCACAACAACGACGCATCCACAGTATATGAGGAAGTCATCGACATGGACAATGCCGTGCGCATAGCATACGATTTCTACAAGAAACACCCCAACGAGACCCTGATAGTCGTAACCGCCGACCACGAAACAGGCGGTATGGGCCTCGGCAACAAGAACTACACACTACAGTTCGACCTCCTGCAATACCAGAAGATGAGCACCCCACAGTACAGCAACCACATCAGCCGCATAGTCAAACAATACGGCGACAGCCTCACTTGGGAAATCATCAAGCAAGACCTCACAGCCAACTTCGGTTTCTGGGACAAGGTAAAGATCAGCCAGCAGCAGGAAGAACAGCTGTACAAAGCCTACGAAGACATACTCGCAGGACGTGACAAGAGCCAGAAGACCCTGTACTCACAATTCAACAACCTCAGCTACCTTGCCAAGAGCATCCTCAACATGAATGCCCGTATCGGCTGGACCTCGGGCTCACACACCAATGGCTACGTCCCCGTCTTCGCCATCGGTGCAGGCGCCCACAACATCCACGGTCGCATAGACAACACCGACATTCCGAAAATCATAGCCAAAGTAGCAGGTTACAGACGCTGAATTGCTCCTATAGTTGCATACAACACCATCAGTAATAATCCTGCTTGTGAACAAGCTCCCAGACAGCCTTATCACTAATGGCGTATCCCTAT
>OCTX012238897.1_pt1 | contig 49891 bp, 40 predicted proteins | sample 1539691 | NCBI WGS metagenome assembly OCTX01 (sample SAMN02144231, study PRJEB22623) | gut metagenome | biome: sheep rumen | host: Ovis aries | place: New Zealand
GAAACTTGTAGAGTTCAAGGGAGCAGATGACGGTTGGGACGGCTCATATAACGGAGTGGCGATGCCGTCAACAGACTATTGGTATGAGTGTTTGATCCGAGAGATCGACAAGGTCTACAAAGGTCACTTCACACTGATAAGGCGATAATCAAACGGATTATATGATAACAAAAAAGGTTGCGAGACAATCGCAACCTTTTTTGTTTGTGAAATTAATGTTATGTCTGATAGAAATTTTTGAACACGGAAATAACTAATTTGTGGATTATAATAATTATTTTTGTCTTAGTGATAGAATTGATTTATGAATAGAATTTTTTTATACCTAATACTCTTTTTTTTCGCATCTTGTCATGAAGAAAAAGCGACGTTGGATGAGACTGTTGATTTTTCTGCCTGGAATTTATCAGCCCCGCCTGATACACTTTGGGGTGTTGACGTGAGCCATTATCAGGGAAAAATTGATTTTGACGAATTGGAAGAGGGAGCTCATTTTGTTATACTCCGTGCCTCTATTGGCTCCAACGGAAAATGTGACCAGCGTTTTTATGGCAACTATGCAAGAGCTGCAAAGTCTCATTTGTTGCTCGGCTTTTATCATTTCTTCTATTTTGACCGTGACGGAGAATTGCAGGCAAAAATTTTTTTGGATGCCACGAATGGCAAACGAAATAATTTTCCTCTGATAATTGATTTTGAAGAGTCGAAAGTGGTCAACAATCCAAAAGAAATGAATATAGACTCTTCTGTATATAATTTGCGAAATATGGTTGATTATCTTCAATCACAGGGAAAAGACGTGATGATTTATTCCAATCGTCATTGTTATGCAAAATATAAAATAGCGTCAAATTTTCCGGGCGTTAAGTTATGGGTGGCTGATTATAACGCGATGTTTGTGACGGAGGATTTCCCTGACTGCTATATCCAGCAATATGCATGCGACGGGAGTGTTTATGGAATATCTGCGGACGTAGATTTGAATGTTATCGTCGACAGTAAGAAGATCATCAAGCCAGAAATGCAGCCTTAATGGTGATTTTTTCATGTTTTTTTCATCAGTTTCACGTCATTTGGTGCTATCTTTGCCAAAATTTTGAACAATGTTGAAAAAATACAGATATGACAAGAGAAGAATTATTTGAGAATATCAAGAAGAAGCAGTCGTTTCTTTGTGTCGGTCTTGATACAGACGTGAACAAGATTCCTGAGTTTATGTTCGACAAATACGAAGGCGACTATATATTCGAATTCAATAAGCAGATAATTGACGCAACTGCCAAATATTGCGTCGCATACAAACCTAATTTGGCATTCTATGAGAGTCTTGGACTTCAAGGATGGGATGTCCTAGAGCGTACCGTCGACTATATTCGCAGCAATTATCCGGACATGTTCTTGATTGCCGACGCTAAACGTGGCGATATTGGCAACACTTCCGCTATGTATGCCCGCACATTCTTTGGCGCAATGGATTTCGATTCAGTTACTGTGGCTCCTTATATGGGAGAGGATTCTGTGTCTCCATTCTTGACATATGAGGGCAAGTGGGTGACTCTTCTTGCGTTGACATCAAACAAGGGAGCTTTCGATTTCCAGTTTATGAAGGATGCTGAGACAGGTGACACATTGTATCAGAAAGTTTTGAAAACATCTAAGAAATGGGGTAATGCTGACAATATGATGTATGTTGTCGGTGCAACCAAAGCTGATATGCTCAGTGATATACGTGAGATTATTCCAGATAATTTCTTACTTGTCCCAGGTATCGGAGCCCAGGGTGGTAGCCTAGAGGAGGTTGTGAAACATGGTATGAACAGCCAGTGTGGACTTCTTGTCAATTCTTCACGCGCCATTATATACGCTGCCAACGACGAGACATTTGCTGAGGCGGCTGCTCGTGAGGCAAAGAAGGTGCAGGAACAGATGGCTGGATTCTTGAAGGCTGCGGGAATGATTTAATTGTTTGGGTAGACAGAGTAATGCGCACAAAAATCATCAACGACCCGGTACACGGATTTATCAACATTCCGGAATTCATTTATGATATTATCGAACACCGCTTTTTCCAGCGTCTGTCTCGAATCAGGCAACTGGGTTTGACTTATATGGTGTATCCTGGCGCACAGCATACCCGTTTCCTTCACTCTCTGGGCGCTATGCACTTGATGGGTGAGGCTCTGACTACTCTTCAGAATAAAGGTATTGCTATTTCAAAGGAAGAGAAAGAGGCGGCGATGGCGGCTATCCTTCTTCACGATGTAGGACATGCCCCATTCTCTCACGTGCTGGAGAGTACTTTCGTTTCCGGCATTTCACATGAGGAGATATCTCTTCTGATGATGAAACAGATAAATAAAGATTTCGGTGGCAAACTAGATATGGCCATTGAAATCTTTCAGGATAAATATCCACGACATTTTTTCCATCAGCTGATCTCAGGACAATTGGATGTCGACAGACTTGATTATCTGAGTCGAGACTGCTATTTCACAGGAGTCGTGGAGGGAGTTATCGGTGCGGAGAGAATCATCAAGATGATGAACGTTGCAGACGATAAACTCTGTGTTGAAATAAAAGGAATATACTCAATAGAGAAATTCTTGATTGCCCGACGAATGATGTATTGGCAGGTATATCTTCACAAAGCGTCGATCGCGGCGGAACAGGTGTTGATATCTTTGCTCAGACGTGCAATCTGTCTTGCCAAACAAGGTGAGGAATTGTTCGCGTCGCCATCATTGAGATATTTTCTTTACAACAACGTCGAGGCAGACTCTTTTGACATCTACAGCTCGTCGCTTGAAAATTATGCCAGATTCGACGATTCCGATATCTATTCAGCGCTTAAAGTTTGGCAATGCCATAAAGACAATATACTGTCTTTGTTGAGCGAGGCACTTACGGACAGACGTCTGTTTAAGGTAAAGGTGTTGGATCATGAGCCAAGCAAGTCGGAGGTGGATGAGATAAAGAAACAGATACAGTCTGTCACTAATTTTACTGATGAAGAGGTTGAGTATTTGTGCAGGGTTGTGCCGGTGACAAGCAAGGCTTATTCGTTGAAAAATGGTGGTTTGAATATACTACGTTCAGATGGTAAATTGTGTGATGTTAGCGAAGTTTCAGATATTTTAGACTTCTCTTTGTTGTCTAAACAGGAGAGAAAATACTATCTTTGCTATTATGATTCGCGTCAATATTTTAGCACTCAGGTGTAAATTTAGTTGATTTTTTTGTTCGAAAGGTACTGCAATGCTTTATATTAGTGTGATAGATTGCGGTATGTGTCAATATTTTACTACTTTTGTTTGATTTTTTAATTTTTAGGAACATGGAATTTACAGCAGGACAGTTGGCAGCAATGCTTAAAGGACAAGTAGAAGGAGATGACAATGTAAAGGTTAGTACTTTTGCAAAAATAGAGGAGGGAAGAAATGGAGCAATTTCATTTTTGTCAAATCCGAAGTACACAGAATATCTCTATTCCACAAAATCGTCTGTCGTGTTGGTGTCAAAGGATTTTGTTCCGACAAAAGAATATTCATGTACACTTTTGAGAGTTGCTGATCCATATGCTGCTGTAGCGCAGCTTCTTCGTTTGGCGGACCAGTACTTGTCTCCAAAGAGAAACGGAATCCATCCGTCAGCTTTTATCTCAGACAAGGCACAGATTGGAGAGAATGTTTATATCGGTCAGAATGTGGTGATTGAAGACGGTGCTGTGATTGGCAATGGATGTCAGATTTATGCGAATACGTTTATCGGACAGGGTGTTACATTGGAAGAAGATTCATTGGTTTATGCCAATGTCACAATATATAAAGGCTGTAAGATAGGCAAAAGATGTGTTTTGCAGGCTGGATGTGTGATTGGAGGAGACGGATTTGGCTTCGCTCCGAATCCAGACGGATCTTATAGCAAAATTCCTCAGCTTGGTATCGTTCGATTGGAGGACGACGTCGAGATCGGGGCAAATTCTACAGTCGACCGCGCGACAATGGGTGAGACTGTGATACATAAAGGAGTCAAGATAGACAATCTTGTGCATATTGCCCACAATGTTGTGGTCGGAGACAACACGGTGATGGCTGCGTTGACTGGTATTGCCGGTTCGACAAAGATTGGAAAACACTGTATGTTTGGAGGCCAGAGTGGCGTGGTCGGTCATGTGGAAGTGGCAGACAACTCAAATTTCGCCGCAAAGTGTGGCGTGTCGTCGTCAATCAAAACTCCAGGTCAGCAGTGGCATTTTTACCCACATATGGAGGGCGCAAAATTCCGTCGCAGCTATGTTTGCCTTAAGCAGTTGCCAGAGACTGTAAAGGTTGTTTCGGAGACAGAAAAGCAATTACGTGTTGCCAACGAGAGAATAGAGGCACTTGAAAAGCAGATTCAGGAGTTGGCAAGTAAAATAAAGTAATAACTGAGAAAAAAACAAAATGGAAAATCAGAAGACATTAAAGGGAGAATTCTCTATTTCTGGTGTAGGTTTGCATACAGGTTTGGCTATCAATGCCACTTTTAAGCCAGCACCTGCAGGTACAGGTATTAAGTTCAAACGCGTAGATATCGAAGGAGAAAACGAGATTGACGCTTTGGCTGAAAATGTAGTTGAGACAAGCCGTGGCACAGTTATTGCTAAGGGAGATGTTAAGGTAAGCACAATTGAGCATGCAATGTCGGCACTATATGCAATGGGTGTAGACAACTGTATGATTGAGATTTCTGGTGCTGAGATGCCTATCCTTGATGGCAGTGCTGCTCCATTCGTGAAAGAGATTCTTGCTGTTGGTCTTGAAGATCTAGATGCTGAGCGTGAATATTACGTTGTAAGAAAGAAGACAGAGTTCGTTAATGAGACTACTGGTTCAAAGTATACATTTATTCCAGACGAGGATTTCTCGATGACAGTAATGGTCAAGTATCCATCAGCTGTATTGAGCAATCAGTTCGCAAACTTAGATTCTATCGCTGATTTCCAGAATGAGGTGGCATCTTGCCGTACATTCGTGTTTGTAAAGGAAATAGAGCCTCTTGTTAAGAATAATCTTATCAAGGGAGGAGATCTAAATAACGCGATTGTTGTTTATGACGAGAAGATGTCTCAGGAAGAAGTTGATCATCTTTGTGATATTATGGGCAAGCCTCATATGAAGGCTGAGAACATCGGCTACATGAGCAATGAGCCTTTGCGTTTTGAGAACGAGCCAGCCCGTCACAAGATGCTTGATTTGATTGGAGACTTGGCGTTGATAGGCAAGCCAATCAAGGGTAAGGTGATTGCTGTATGCCCAGGCCACACAGCAAATGCAGACCTGACAAAGAAACTTCGTAAGGAGATCAAGCGTCAGGAGGTTGTTATCCCGTCATATGATCCAAACTTGGAGCCAGTGATGGATGTGAACAAGATCAGAGAGATCCTTCCTCACCGTTGGCCAATGCAGTTGGTGGACAAGGTAATCGAGATTTCAGACAATTATGTTGTCGCTATCAAGAATGTCACTTCAAACGAGACATTCTTTATGGGACATTTTCCACAGGAGCCAGTTATGCCAGGAGTGTTGATCGTTGAGGCAATGGCACAGTCTGGAGGTTTGTTTGTTTTGAATTCATTGGATGACCCACACGGATATTCTACATACTTCATGAAGATTGACAATGTGAAGTTCCGTCGTAAGGTTGTGCCAGGAGACACATTGATATTCAAGGTGTCGTATATAACTCCTTTGAGAAGAGGATGCGCGGTGATGAAGGCTTATGCTTTTGTCGGTGATCAGATTGCGGCAGAGGCAGAATTTATGGCTCAGATTATTAAGAACAAATAAAATAGATAGGACTAAATATTTTGTGGATGGAACAACCATTTGTAAGCATACATCCCGATGCTAAGATCGGAAAAAATGTTGAAATCGGACCGTTTACTTTCATTGACAAGGATGTCGAGATTGGCGACGGTACGAAGATTATGGCTAATGTCACAATCTTGGAGGGGGCACGCATCGGTAAGAATTGTATTATTTTCCCTAACGCTGTCATTTCAGCGATTCCACAGGATTTGAAATTCAAGGGAGAAAAAACCACTGCTGTTATCGGAGACAACACCACAATTCGTGAGTGTGTTACGATCAACAGAGGCACAGCATCCAAGGGCACTACAATTGTGGGCAGTAATTGTTTGATAATGGCTTATGTCCATGTCGCTCACGACTGTGTCGTAGGCAACAACATCATCTTAGGCAACACTACACAGCTTGCTGGAGAGGTCCATGTGGATGATTGGGCAATTATTTCAGGAGGTACTCTTGTTCATCAGTTCACGCGTATCGGTTCACATGTGATGATTCAGGGAGGTTCGAGAATCGGTAAGGATGTTCCTCCGTTTGCGATGGCTGGACGTGATCCGTTGGCTTACTGCGGATTGAATCTTGTCGGCTTGCGCAGACGTGGATTCTCAAATGAGAAGATTGAAGAAATTCAGAATATTTACCGTACATTATATATGTCTGGATTGAATGTCTCTCAGGCGATTGCAAAGATCAAGGAGACTTTCCAAGAAACAGAGGAGCGTAAGGTGGTGCTTGACTTCTTGGAAGGCAGTGAGAGAGGCATTATTCCAAGTATTGTTAAATAATAAAATCTATCGAGTATGTTTAGAAAAAGTATTGTTGCAAGTGTGTTGACGCTTGGTGTCGCTGCTTTCACATTCACTTCATGTGATGAGGAAACATTGAATTCGTTTACTCAGGGTGATACAGTAGCAGCTTTGAAGGAGGCTTTAAACGTAGGTGTCAATGTCGCTGTGGATCGTCTTTCTACGGAAGGCTATTTTGAAGATGCTGCTACAAGGATTGGTTTGCCTCAGGAGGCTGTTTCCGCTTTTACTGCTGTTCAAGCTTTACAGAAAGTTCCTGGTGTCAGCTCAGTTTTAAATGAAGTCGGATTAGGTTCTGATTTGCAGGATAATCTTGTTACTTTGTTTAATGACGCTGCAAAAGACGCTGCTCCAGAGGCTGCCTCGATATTTGCCGGTGCAATCAAAGACATGTCGGTTCAGGATGGAGAGCAAATTTTGTTCGGAGGAAGCGGTGCCGCTACTACATATTTGAAGGACAATACTTACACAGGTTTGCAGGGTGCGTTCCATGATCCGATTGTTAATAGCATGAATAATGTGAAAATCGCTGGAATGACTGCTACAAATGCTTGGACGAAATTCGCTACTGGAAACAACAAGTTGGCTGGATATATTAATCAGTACAGAAGTGCTATTGATCTTGCTTCTAGAACTGGTGTTATACCATCAAATGCTATGACTGCAATCAACAATGTTGGTGAAGTGAATACTGATATCTCTGATTATGTGACTGGTAAGGCTCTCGACGGTTTGTTCTTGAGAGTGTCTCAGAAAGAGGATGATATCCGTACAAATGCAGCCGCTCGTACTTCTGATTTGTTGAAGAGAGTGTTCGGCAGACTGGATGAGAACAAGTGATCCGAATGATTATTCTTAAATATAAAAGGATTTGGCAGAAATGTCAAATCCTTTTTGTTTTGTAAAATATGCCTTGTATCTTTGGATTTACATTAAGATAGACAACTATGAAATGCTATATAATAATATTTGCTCTGCTTACTTGCTTTGCTTTAATTTGTAGTGGACAGGAGACTATTGCCGAAACTGATTCAGTCAAAATCACTCAGGATTCAACTTCTCTTTCCCGACATGATTTGGATGAGGCTATATTGAAGAATGTCTATTCCGAACTGCTTGATGTTGATAAACAGATCCGGCTAACTCATAATATGTTAGTCGACTTGAATTTCATGAGTCCGGGTATGGAACGAAAGATTCAAATGAAATTAGACGAGTTGAATGGTCGTCTGGATAAGGCATCTGCTGAACTTGATTCCATTACAGACAAGGAAGTCAAAGCAGAGTCTAAACCATATAAAGTGACGGTTAAGGATTGCAGACAGAAAATCTCCAAATGTTCGGGAATGTTGAAGAAGAAATCGAAGAGGTTAAAATCATTAAATGGAAAAGAACAATAAATTAAATCTAAACTGATTCTTAATTTTAGAAAATCATTTTTTATCTTTGAAGAACATTCACTGACTAGATATAACATGATAAATATTAGAAAACTGGAGAATGAACTTTGGGAATCTGCTGACTTGCTCCGCAGTGGTTCCAAACTGACTTCCAACCAGTATTGCATGCCTGTGTTAGGGCTGATCTTTTTGCGTTACGCTTTCAGCAGATTTAAGAAAGTTGAGACAGAAATTTTAAGCAACCGCCCTTCAAGAGGTGGTCGTGTGATGCCTGTCGAAGCTAGTGACTTTAGAGCGAAGAGTGCGTTGTTTTTGCCGAAAGAGGCCCAATACGATTATCTTGTCAATTTGCCAGCGAATGTCTCTTCTCTTTCTTTGGTCGGACAAAATGGAAACCAACTCAATAGTCTTGGTGAGGTGGTGAATAACGCTATGGAACTGATTGAGGAACAGTCCGAACAATTGACAGGTGTCCTTCCTAAAAACTATACGGTCTTCTCTGATGAACTTTTGGGTGAGCTGTTGCGAATCTTCAACAATAGTGCTTTAGATGAAGTCGGTGGAGATATCATTGGCCGTATCTACGAATATTTTCTAAATAAGTTTGCAAAGAATGTTGCTAGTGATGACGGAGTTTTCTTCACTCCAAAATCTCTTGTAAAGATGATTGTGAATGTGCTTGAACCAAAATCGGGAATCTTGTTGGACCCAGCCTGTGGTTCTGGTGGTATGTTTGTGCAGACTGGAGATTTTGTTGAAAGTGAAGGTATGTCTGCCAACAGCACGATGACTTTCTATGGGCAGGAGAAAGTGGAGTATAATGCCCAACTTTGTCTGATGAATATGGCTGTGCACGGACTTTCTGGTGTGATCAAGTCGGGAGACGAAGCAAATTCATTCTATCAGGATGCACATAATCTTGAAGGACGGTGTGATTATGTGATGGCAAATCCTCCATTCAACGTGGATAAGGTGAAATCGGAGTCTGCTATGAATGCAGGTCGTTTGCCTTTTGGAGTGCCAGGCATTAATGCGAAGACAAAAGAGATAGGAAATGCCAATTATCTTTGGATATCCTATTTTTATGCTTATCTGAATGAGAAGGGACGTGCTGGATTTGTAATGGCAAGTTCGGCTACCGATAGTTCCAACAAAGATAGAGATATACGTGAGCAGTTGGTCAAGACTGGCGACGTGGATGTGATGGTGAGTGTCGGCAACAACTTCTTTTATACGCTATCCCTTCCATGCTCACTATGGTTTTTCGACAGAGCAAAGAGGTCGGAAAACAAAAATAAAGTGCTTTTCATTGACGCAAGAAACTATTTCACCGTCGTCGACAGAACGCTTAATGAATGGACGGAATGGCAGTTGAATAATCTTCAGGCTATCGTACACTTGTATCGTGGAGAAACTGATAAATATTCCCGTCTTATTAAGAAATATGAAGATTCTATTGAAGAGGCTATTGCTACGATTCATGAGCAAGGCTGTGAATTGATTCCACTGTTTAGCAGGGATTCTGTTGAGCCAATTTTGAATAATCTGCCTCTTTCGTCTGAAATTGATTATGTCAAGGCGACGGAGCGTTTGCGTTCTACCCTCGACATGACAAAGGAAGCTTTGAAATATGAAGAGAAAGAGCAGGGCAAAAAGAATAAGAAGCAGAGAGAGACGGCGATGTCTGCTGTCGTTGATAGTATTAACGCCGCTATCACATTGATTTCAGATCGTAGGTGGCTTATCGACAAGTTTGGCACAGAAGGAAACTATCAGGATGTGCTCGGGCTTTGTAAGATTGCGACCATAGACGAAATTGCAGAGAAAAACTATTCGCTAACTCCGGGCGCATACGTCGGAGTGGCAGAAGTGGAAGACGACGGAGTAGATTTTAAGTCTCGTATGAATGAGATCCATTCAGAACTTGCTCAACTTAATGCGGAGGCAAATACGCTGATGCAGGAAATCTTAAAAGAGTGGGAGGGGTTGAAATGAGTGAATGGAAGAAAGTGAAATTGGGGAAACTATATGATGTTCACAATGGACTTTCTAAAGGACGTGAGTTTTTTGGAACAGGATACCCATTTTTGACATTCTCTAATGTATTCAATAACCGATTTGTTCCAAGTGAACTAGAGTCTCTCGTTCAAACATCAGAGAAAGAAAGAGAGGCGTGTTCCATAAAGGCAGGAGATGTCTTTATCACTCGAACAAGTGAAACAATGGATGAACTTGGAATGAGTTCGGTAGCTCTAAAGGATTATCCTAATGCTACCTACAATGGTTTTACCAAAAGATTACGCCCCACAACAGATAAAGTAGATCCAAAATATATTGGTTATTATCTTCGTTCTCCAAGGTTTAGAGGTAAATTTATGGCATTCTCTACTATGACCACTAGAGCAAGTTTAGCCAATGATGATTTACTTAGTATGGAGGTTGAACTTCCGGAGAAGGATGAGCAAATTCGCATTGCAACTGTCTTATATCGTTACGACACATTGATAGAGAACTATCAGAAGCAGATAAAGTTGTTGGAGGAGGCAGCACAGAGGCTATACAAAGAGTGGTTTGTGGATTTGCGTTTCCCTGGACATGAGAAGGTGAAGGTGGTGGATGGAGTGCCGGAAGGATGGGAGAGGAAGAAGTTGGGAGAGATAGTTCCGATAATTACTGGCAAGAAAGATGCAAATTTTGGGACAAAAGATGGTGAATATCCATTCTTTACATGTTCTCAGGAACCAATAAAAGCTCCATCTTATTCTTTTGATGCCTCTGCAGTAATCCTTGCTGGCAATGGAGATTTTAATGTAAAACTATATAGAGGTAAGTTTGAGGCCTATCAGAGAACTTACGTTCTCTCTCCATATAGCGACCGGTATCTCTACCTATTGTATTATACAATATCTGCTAATATGACTAAATTAGCTGCTGGTTCAAGTGGTTCTACAATCAAATTCCTGACTAAAGGTATGATTGATAGTGTAAATGTCAATTTGCCTGTCAAGGAGGTTCTAGATTCCTTCAATAAGAAGGTAGAACCAATACAATCTTCAATAGAATCCATTCAATCCCAACTCCGCCTCCTCACAGAATCGAGAGACAGGATGTTGGTGAAGTTGATGAGTGGGGAGATAGAGGTGTGAGAGAATTAAATAAATATTTGTAATTAATTATAATAATATATAATAAATGGAGACGATAGGCTTTATTGTAGGTATTATAGGTCTTATAATTGGAATTTTTGGACTCGTTATTTCTTGGAGGTCAATAAAAAGAAAGAAAATTAGCAATTTCACTAAAAATGAATTTAGTATCGGTAAGTCATTACGAGAAGAATTTTCTGGATTAGAATTGAAGTATGAAAATGAAACTGTAAGTAATGATTTACGAATTTACAAGGGAATATTGATGAATACAGGTATTAAAGATATTCCAGAAAATGGAGGAAAAAACAAAATTACAGTTGTATTTCCTGAAGGATGTCTAATTCGTGGTGTTAATGTGAAGAGAGGAAATGTGGATGTAAAGGCTTCATTTGATCAATCTTCTAATAAATTTGATATTTATTTTGGATTATTACAAAAAGATGAATGCTTTGAATATGATGTGATATATGAAGACACAAAAAGCAAAAGCGAAAAGATTGCCAGAGAAATGAGATTCGAATATCGAATAGAAGATGTTGCTAAAGAAATATCAAAAGAACAATTACCTATTGAAAAAAAATCTCGTATGTCACGTGTCTGTCGATGGGCATTTTTGTTTTTTAATTCTTTTATGTTTATACTAATCTTTTTTTTATTTTTGCTTATTCTATTGAAAGGTAGACCTTTAGATTCTTCTGTATATTCTAATCTTGATAATACTGAGATCAGCGTTTATAGTGAATCTGATACGACATACAATGTCTTTGCAAAAGGGAATGTTCCTTTTTTTGATTCGGGAGTCTCTGTGCCAAAAGCTGATTTTAATCAGAATTTCCATATAGAAATAGATGAGAGTTCAGATCAGTTTTCCCTTTTGTTTATTCTTTTTTTGATGGCTTGGTATTCTGCTCTTTTGGAGTATAGTTGTTACAAGGAATTAACAAATGAGAGAAAATCAAAGGAAATAAATAGTAAAGTGGAATTACTAGACAAAAAACGATAGTCTATGGCTTGGGGATTATTCAGAATTTGAATTGTTTTGTGCAATGGCTGGTTATTTACAATATCTTGATTCCATTTTATAGAAAATTGTATCTTTGTGATTTGAATAATAGTCTTTTTTCAATATAAGAAATCTGTTTCTTAATGAATAAACGATGAAGAAGACGAAATAAAGCTCAAAACGACTAAATTATGCGTAGTATCATTATTAGAAATTTTCGCTGTTACGAATTTAAAAAGATGGAATTCCGACGTGGCATTAATCTTTTGATAGGAGATAATGCGTCAGGAAAGACATCTTTGCTAAGAGCATGTAATCTGGTGATGAATTCTTTCTTTTCAGGATATAGTGATGAGTATACAAAATGGAAAAGTGCTGAAAACGACGACTTTAGAGAAATAAAGACAGATGATTTCCAAACTGAGGATTTGTCTGTCGTAATTGGATTTGAAATTGACAAACAGGATTTCCCTGATATCACTTTGTCTGATTCTTCTTCATTTTCTTTTTATTCAGACGAAGAAGAATCTAAAGATTGTTTTGAATATCCTTTTTTTCGTATTGAAAAAAGCTCTAAAAAGAACTCGCGAAATCTTGTATTTAGCCTTAGAGGAATAAAAAAATATGCCTCGCTGCTTCAATTAAATTCACATTCTATTGTAGATGGTGTAGCATTCCAAAGAAATGCATTACCATTATTTGCTTATTTTACAACAGAAGACATCCATTCTGTCAGAAAATTTGATAAAGAAAAATCTGAATTTAAGAAATACCCTCAAAAACCATCATTCGGATATTTTGAGAGTTTCGATTGCAGAGGCCTTCTTGATTGTTGGTTGAAACGTCTTCTTGTATTAAAAGAAGCCAAGAAGGGTGATGCCGAAATTGAATGTGTTAGAAAGGCTGTTGTCAGCGTGTTGGGACCAGATGGTTGCAATATCATCAAGGATGTTGATATCCGGCCAAATGATGGTAATGTCTATTTCATTTATTGTGATGGTAGAGAAGTCCGTTCTGACTTGTTGTCGGATGGTTATCGCAGACTTGTAAGTATAGCTGTGGATATATCATTTCGATGTGCATTGCTAAACAAAGTGAAATTTGGTTATGAAGCTTATAAATACACTCATGGAACAGTCATCATAGATGAGATTGATGAACATTTACATCCAGAACTTCAGGTACGAATTGTGAATGCATTACACAAAACTTTTCCAAAAATTCAATTTATAATAAGCACTCATGCTCCATTAGTAATTTCTTCAGTGGAGACAAATAAAGAAAATGTAGTTTATAAATTGGAATATAAGAATGATGAGTATATTCATACTGAATTGAATACGTATGGATTGGATGCATCTACAATCATGGAGGTGTATATGGGAAATCGATCACGCGATATAAAAATTGATGATGAAATTAGGAATGTGTATGCTCTAATCGATTCAGAAAACTATAAAAATGCAAGAGTCGCATTGAATAAGATTTTAGACAGACCAGGAAGCGGTGCCAATCCAGAATTGGCAAAATTGGAGGCTACTTTATCATTCTTTGAAGTCGATGATGATGAATTATGATTGTGATTAATAAAAAGCAAGAACCCAAAGCATGGGTGAAATACAGAAATACTCCTGGCGTCAGCTATCAGTCTATTCCGACACTCGTAGAGTCTCTATTGGATGAACAAGGATATATTTGTGCCTATTGCATGCGTCGAATTCCTGTTAAAGATAGGTTATGTGAAAATGAAAAAACAGCCGAGGATCATCGAGTGGAGCATGTCTTGAGTAGACAGAATCATCCAGAACAGCAATTGTTGTATAATAACATGGTGGTCTGTTGTCCAGGCCATATGGGAAAAGAAAATCATTGTGATCGTTTGAAAGGAGAGCGTGATGTTACATTCAATTTGTTTGATCAGAATTTCATTGATACACTATCTTATAAAACGGATGGAGAAATAGTTTCTTCTAATGATCAGTATAATAAAGAAATAAATGAAGTGCTGAATTTGAACACTCCACTGCTTAAAATGAATAGAAAAAACACGTGGAACTCTGTGGTGAAGGAATTAATTTCTAATCAAAAAAGTAAGTCTTGGACTAAGACTGTACTTTCAAAATATATTAAAATGTATAGCTCAATGCACAATAATGGGGGAAAAATGCAATACATCCCATATTGTGGAGTGGTTTTATATTTTCTTCATAAGAAAATGAGGCAGTTGCCATAACATGTGTGAAAACATTTTCGAATTCTGATTAAAGAAAATTATTATGAGCTGGGAATATTCAGAAAATAAACTTGTGCAGGATAGTGCCGGCAACCTGTTGCAGAATGAATTGCAATGGGATGTCAAGTATGCCTTCAACCAAGAGATTCTGGGTGAGAATGGCACATTAGGTCGCAAGAGCTACAGAGAGATTCTTTTGAAGAGATATGTGAAGGAGGCGTTGAAACGTCTGAATGCTTGGATTACTCCAGTGCAGATAGATGAGGCTCTGAACACGCTCGAAAAAAGACTGTCTACTTCTGAATTAATTCAGATCAATGAGGAAAAATATTCGTTGATTCGTGATGGTATTGATGTCTCAATTAAGAACGCTAAAGGAGATGTCTCTACCAAGAAAGCTCTGCTCATTGATTTCGATAATCCCGATAATAATTATTTCCTTGCTGTGAAGGAATTGAAAATTCACGGCGAAATTTATAGAAGAAGAACAGATATAGTAGGTTTCGTAAATGGTATTCCTCTGCTTTTTGTCGAATTGAAGAATCATAACGTAGAGGTTTCCGATGCTTACTACAAAAATTATACTGATTATCTCGATACTATTCCTCAGTTGTTCTATTACAATGCTTTCTTGATGGTCTCTAATGGACATGAGGCTAAAGTGGGAACATTGGAAAGCAAATGGGAATTCTTCCACGAATGGAAACGTCTGAAAGAGGAGGACGCAGGTAATGTGGAGCTGGCTACTATGCTTCGAGGTATCTGTAAGAAAGAGAATTTTCTTGATTTGCTTGAAAATTTTATCCTTTTTGATCATAGCGGAGGCAAAACTGTAAAGATTCTTGCACGAAACCATCAGTATCTGGGTGTCAATCAGGCTGTGGAAACGTACAAGAATCGTGATGACTTAAAGGGAAAATTGGGAGTCTTTTGGCATACCCAAGGATCTGGAAAAAGTTACTCGATGCTTTTCTTTGCTCAGAAGATACGAAGGAAATTTGAAGGCTCGCCTACAATTTTAGTTCTTACTGATCGAGATGAACTGAACAAACAAATCAGTGATACATTTGAGAATTGCGGATTGCTTGGCGCTCAGAAAGCAAAACAGTTTATTGCACAGAGTGGGGAAGACTTAAAGAAGAAACTACAGGGTAATCCATCTTTTATCTTCTCGTTGATTCAGAAGTTCAATCAGCCTAATGCCGAGCCTATATATCCTGACCATGATATCATTGTGATGAGCGATGAGGCTCACCGTACACAGAATGGTATCTTTGCGGATAATCTTATGCACATGTTGCCGACTGCAAACCGTATAGGTTTCACAGGAACGCCTCTGTTGAAAAATGATAATATCACAGCCCGTACATTCGGAGGGTATGTCAGTATTTATGATTTCAAACGTGCTGTGGATGATAAAGCCACCGTCCCTCTATATTATGAAAATCGTGGAGAGAAGTTGCAGGAGTTGAAGAATCCTGAGATAAATGAGGAGATCGCCGCACGTTTGGATGAGGAAGATCTGGATCCAACCCAGCAGGCAAAGTTGGAAAAAGAGTTCGCACAAGAGGTTCATCTGCTCACTGCGGAGAAACGTCTGAGAATTGTGGCTCGTGACTTTGTCCGTCACTACACTGATCTTTGGACAAGCGGAAAGGCTATGGTCGTCAGTTTCAATAAGACGACATGTGTCCGTATGTACAACTATGTTCAGGAGTATTGGGAGAAGGAGAAAAAAACACTTGAGAGACAGATTGAGAAATCTCCATTCCAGCAAGAAACACAGGAGTGGAAACGTAAACTTGAATGGATGGAAAAAACGGAGATGGCTGTCGTTATCTCGCAGGAACAGAATGAGATACAGACATTCAGGAAGTGGCGTCTTGATATTACTCCTCATCGTGCCAAGATGGAAAAACGTGAACTTGATAAAGAGTTCAAGGATAGTGACAATCCGTTGCGAGTGGTGTTCGTATGTGCTATGTGGCTGACTGGCTTTGATGTCAAGACTCTTTCATGCCTATATATCGACAAACCGATGAAGGCTCACACGTTGATGCAGACGATAGCACGTGCCAACCGTGTCGCAGAAGGTAAGTCAAACGGTTTGGTTGTTGATTATATAGGAATCGTAAAAGCTCTGCGTCAGGCTCTTGCCGACTACACCGCTAATCCCCAAGGTGGAGAAACGGGTGGTCCTACCGTCGATAAAAAAGAGTTGATAAAACACGTATGGGAAACAATCGCCGCTGCGGAATCTTATTTGTATGAACATGGTTTTAAATTACAGAACCTGATTGATGCAAAAGATTTTGACAAACTTACGTTTATTAAGGAGGGTGCAAATGCTATGTGTGAGACTGTGCAGATACGAAAGTCGTATTGCACATTTGTCACAACGCTTATGAAAATGTGGAAATATCTTGACCGTGAGGATATCACGACAGATATGAAGCGAAAGAAAGACGCATTGGAAGCCATTTGGAAAGAGATGCAGAAGAAACATAAGCATACGGATATCACAAGTCTTAGCGTGGCCATAAATGCGATTGTGAATGATCATCTTGAGATAGATTCTAATCAGTTGATTAGGGAAACTCCTGATTATAAGATATTTGATATGAGCCAGATAAATTTTGATCTGCTAAGACGTGAGTTTGCTAAGAGTAGGGAGAAGAATCTTATACTTCGTGATATTCAGGATCTGCTTCAGGAACGTATTGCATGTATGATGGCGGAAAATCCTTCTCGTATCAACTTCTATGAAAAGTATCAGAAGATTATTCAAGAGTATAATCAGGAACAAGATCGTGCCTCGATAGAGAAGACGTTTGAAGAATTGACAAAACTTTCCAATGAACTGAGTGAGGAAGAAAAACGATATGTAAGGGAAGGATTCTCAAGTGACGAGGAATTGTCGGTTTACGATTTGCTTTTCTCTGATAATCTGAACGCACAGGATATCAAGAAAATAAAGGAAGTCGCTAAAGATTTGTTGAAAAAGATTAAGAATAAGATTGCAGAGCTTGACCATTGGACTGACAAGCAGGAGACAAAAGCGGAAGTTGATAATCTTATCCGTGACACATTATGGGCTGAACTTCCTGAAAGTTATGATGACTTGAGCATATCCAAGTATCGACAGAAGATATATGAATATGTATACATGAGGTATCCTGCGGCATAAAAATTAGAGGCATGTCATTCACACCTCTAATTCTTAATTTTTAACTTTTAATCCTTAATTCTAAAAATCACTCTTCTTCTCCAAACTTCAAAATCATGCTTGTGGCTCCAAGGGTGATGATGTCGCCCGACTCGATGATGCGAGCCTCTTTCTTGGCAAGAATATCGTTTGAGACGAAGGTGCCGACCAGACTGTCGTTGTCTTTCACGTAGTGGGTGATTCTTCCGTTCTTCTCTTTCACTATGATTGTGCAGTGGATGCGGTCCATGCTCATGTCTGATGTCTGGATAGGACAGTTGATGTCGGTGCCAGGGCAACGTCTTCCAAACACATTCTCTCCCTCCTGCAACGGGATCTCCTGACGGTGGCAGAACACATTCTCTATCACCACTATCGTGCCATACTTGTCAGCGTCCGCCTCTTCGTTCTTCTTCTCAAGAGCGTCTGCTGCAATTGTGGATGGCTTCACTCGGAATCTGACTTTGAATTTCTTTCCGCAGTCCTCACAAGTGAGTCCGATGATTGATCCGGCTTCAATATTTTTCTCTTCAAATGAGACAAAGTTGTCACATTTTGGGCAACGTATCTTTTTCATGTTTTACTTGTTCTTCAAAATTTTATCCCACAATGCGGAAATCTTCTCCAATTCTCCGCTAAACTGAGGTGTGAATATTCCTGTGCTGATCTGCGATTCGATCTCTTCCCTTGTCCAGAAACGACCTTCGTCGATCTCGACAGGGTCGACGTTGAATCCCCCGTCGTAAATGCAGTAATAGTCGTTGACGACCTCGCGTTCCCTTGTGCTTTGGTATGTGTAGCGAAGGAAGAAGACGGGAGTGTAGTCTGTGATTCCCAATTCTTCACGTGCCTCCCTGCGTAGGGCGGTCTCGATCTCCTCACCATAGTCCACATGTCCGCCTACCGCAGTGTCCCATTTTCCCGGCTGGATATCTTTCGACAGCGAACGTTTTTGCAGATATAGCTCGCCTTTGCTGTTGAACACATGAAGGTGGACGACAGGGTGGAGCAACATTGATCCGGAATGACATTCGCGGCGTGTGGCTTTGCCTATGACATTGCCGTCTTCATCTATGATTGGGAATAATTCGTCTTGTGCCATTTTCTTTTGCCTTTTATTTTGTTGCAAAAGTAATATTAAAAATCTAACTTTGCTTAAAAATGTAAGATATGATTCTTCTAAACACGACTTATGTTGTAAACAATGACATCGAATCCCAGTTTCTGGATTATCTTCGCAAGGAGATTGTTGCGGATTTCCGAGGCGACGGGATCTTTTCTAATCTGAAGCTCCGTCTCGTCTACACTGACGACGACTCTACAGTCAATTATTGTTTGCAATCAGAGTGTGATGATATGGATAAATTGGAAAAATGGATGATGCTCAACTCAAAGGGAATGGCTTTGAGACTGCGTCAGAAATTCGGGACATCTGTTTTGTCGTTTGCTACGGTGTTGGAGGATGTAGATATTTAATATAATGATTCAACCGCAGAACAAGGTAGAGAAGATTATACTCGGCATCGACCCCGGTACGATGTATATGGGCTACGGTGTGATCAGTGTCGTCGGCACAAAGATGAAGTTTATAGATATGGGTATCCTTGATTTGAAAAAAGAGGGAGACACATATATGAAACTTAAGAAGGTGTATGATTTCACAATTGCGTTGATAGATAAATTTTTGCCTGACGAATTTGCAATTGAGGCACAATTTTTTGGCAAAAATGTGCAGAGTATGCTCAAACTGGGTCGTGCACAGGGAGTTGCGATTGTGGCTGCCATGGAGCGTGATATCCCGATTGCTGAGTACGCTCCGTTGAAAGTGAAACAGGCGATCACGGGGAACGGAGCCGCATCCAAAGAGCAGGTCTGCGGAATGCTTCAAGTGCAGCTTAACCTGAAAAAGGAGCAGTTGCCTGAGCATCTCGACGCTACAGATGCCCTGGGTGTCGCTGTTTGTCATCATTGGCAGTCGAGAGCGGTGACTGGAGAAAAAAAGTTTAAGAGTTGGGATGATGTGGTGGCCCAAAGAACTAAAAAGAAGTAGAATAATGAAAAATAAGTTAGGGTTTTATAATAGTATCGCTTTGCCTTTATGCTTCTGGTTCCTTTTGGCATACCTGTTGCCTTTGGATTCCTGCGAAAATTTTGTGCTGTTTCTCTTTATGGCACTCTCCTTTTATTTGAATTTTTATTGTGCGCGTAGGTTTTTCTCAAAGGAAATCACCCGGAAGGTACTCTATGTGCTTGCGAATTTGATACTTGCAATGTTTCTTGGTTTACTGATGATGTTGATTTTCTCAGATATATCATACATTAAGGCGACGGCATTGTTTTTTATTATCGGTTGTTTTTCGGTGATAGCTTCCCGCAACCGTTTGCTGATAGAGAAGAATGTTGAGCAGAATGAGAAAGAGCAGTATCAGACGGAGATAGAGCTGAAGCATCTTCGCACGCAGCTTCATCCGCATTTTCTTTTCAACACTTTGAATAATATCTATGCTCTATGTGAGATAGATTCCAAGCGCGCCCAGCAGTCGGTGCATTATCTGTCGCAGCTGCTCCGCTATATTTTGAGTGGAGAGCGTTCGGGCGAGGGCGGACGTATGGTGCCTGTGCAGAAGGAGCACGACTTCATCAAGACATATCTGCAGCTTGTCTATCTGCGTATGCGCCCCAATGTGCATGTTATATATAATGCCGACATAACGGAATTCTCAGATGCACCTGTGCTGACGCTTATATTCACGTCGCTAATTGAAAACGCATTCAAACATGGAGTGGCTTCTGGAAAAGAATGCGTTATTGAGTTTGGATTGACAGCGAAAAGTATGACGGAGATTCATTTCTTCACGTCGAACCCATATTTCCAGAATCATGAGAGCAACAACCCTGAGAGCGGAATAGGATTGGAGAATCTGCGTCGACGATTGGAGATAGTCTACAAGGACGATTATAATCTAGAAATCACGAACGATGGGAAGACATTCCGTGTCGACCTGACTTTAAAATATACTAATAACAATTATTATTATAACGCATGACACACAAATTTAACTGTATAGCAATAGATGACGAGCCATTGGCATTGCAACTCGTTGAGAGTTATATCAAGCGCACTCCTTTTTTGAACCTTATCGGCACGTACGGAAGCGCGGAGGAGGCAATGCCTACGATTCAGAATGAAAAAATAGATATCGCATTTTTGGATATCCAGATGCCAGATTTCTCTGGTTTGCAAGTGTCTAAGATGCTTCCTCCTGAGACAAAAGTGGTTTTTATCACTGCTCACGACAGGTTTGCTATTGAAGGCTATAAGGTAAATGCTGTCGGATACCTTTTGAAACCAATCTCATACGATGAGTTTCTTGAAGTAGCGATGAAGGTTCAGGGAATGATACAGAAAGATGCCACAGCCAGTGTCGCTTCAGAAGTGTCGCAGCCAGAACAAAAAACAATACTCGTAAAGAGCGATTATAAGATGCTTCAGATAGCCATAAAGGATATCATATATATAGAAGGTTTGAAGGACTATGTTAAGATTTATCTTGAGAATGAGAAAGATCCGATAGTGTCACTTCTTTGTATGAAAAATTTGGAGACGAAGTTGCCTGAAAATCAGTTTTGCCGAGTGCACCGTTCGTACATTGTGCAGACTTCAAAATGCAGGATTATAGAAAAAGGCAGGATTGTGATAGGTAGCAATACAATTCCAATTTCCGACAGCTATCGAGCTTCATTCTTTGAAAAACTTCAGAATGTGGCGATTGAGGTTTGATGAAATTTATATTAGGTTATATTTAGGACTATTTATTAATAATTTTTAGTTTATGAAGAAAGTTTTTCAAGGTGTTGCTTTATCTGCTTTGGTTTTCTCAGGTGCTATTGCCGCGGGGCATATTATGCACGTCGAGTTGCTGAATGGTGATGTCTATTCAGTTGATGTGGATAGTGTGAAGCAAGTTGTTTATACAGCTAAAGAGGATACCGCAGTAGTGCTTGATGATCCTTATGCGAATTATGAAAGTGTCAGATCATTTGTGTTGAATGATGACACATTCAAGATGATAAAGGTGGAAGGCGGATCATTCTTGATGGGAGCACAGAGCACAGATTCTCTAGCCGCAAACTATGATCCAGATGCAAGAGCCAATGAGGGTCCGGTACACAGTGTCACATTGTCGACATTTTACATGGCACAATTCGAGACTACTTGTAATTTGGTACGCAGTGTTGGTATCACGGCAGGTATGGGATCTGAACCGGATAAACCAATTAGAAACATCTACAGAAAAGATGTTCTGAAGTTTGTCCAGAAATTGAATGAGATAATGCACGAGACTGGCCAGTTGGATGAGGACGAGAATTTCACATTCCCAACAGAGGCACAGTGGGAGTATGCTGCGAGAGGAGGAAAGTATAGCCATGGTTATATATACTCTGGTAGCAATGATTACAATGAGGTAGCTTATTGCAGAGATAACAGCGACCATTACTCATTTACAAAGGTAGGATCTTTTGCACCAAATGAGTTAGGACTATACGACATGTCAGGAAACTGCTTTGAAATGTGTTTGGATGTATGGGGCAACTATTCAAAAGAGAGCCAGGTGGATCCGCAGAGTCCTGCAATTGTGACAGACAGCACAAAATGGGTGATGAGAGGAGGAAGCTTCTATGAACCGAAATCCTCTTCACGAGTTACTTATCGAGGCGGTGTTGACGCGTTCACAGAGTGCAATAGCTTTACTCTTCGTCTGGCTTTGGTGAAGGGAAAGACGGAAAACTATGAGGAGCCAGTTGTGCTTGACAGTATGTTGTTAGACACGTCATACAGAGCTGTTGTTGATTCTCTAATGGCTATAGATCCTTATGCTAATTATAAAGAGGTCAGAACATTTGAATTGAATGGCGACACATTCAACATGATAAAGGTAGAAGGAGGCTCATTCTTGATGGGAGCACAGAGCACTGATCCTAAATCAGCTAATTACAATCCTGATGCAAGAGCCAATGAAGGTCCGGTACATAGAGTGTCTTTGTCGACATTCTACATGGCACAATTCGAGACCACTTGTAATTTGGTTCGTAGTGTTGGTATCACGGCAGGTATGGGCTCTGAACCAGACAAACCAATTAGAAACATATACAGAAAGGATGTCTTGTTGTTTGTCCAGAGATTGAACGAGATTATGCATAAGAATGGTCAGTTGGATGAAGACGAGAATTTCACATTCCCAACAGAAGCACAATGGGAGTATGCGGCAAGAGGAGGAAAGTATAGCCATGGTTATGTCTATGCTGGTAGCGATGATTACAATGAGGTAGCTTACTGCAGAGACAATAGTGATCGTTACTCATTTACGAAAGTCGGTTCATTTGCCCCTAATGAGTTAGGCTTATACGACATGTCAGGAAACTGCTTTGAGATGTGTCTTGACGAGTGGGGTAACTATTCCAAAAAAAGTCAGATAAATCCTCAAAATCCTGCAATTGTTACAGACAGTACAAAATTTGTGATGAGAGGAGGAAGTTTCTACGAACCTAAATATGCTTCAAGAGTGACTTATAGAGGCGGTGTTGACGCGTTTACACAGTGCAACAGTTTCACTCTCCGTTTAGCTTTGGTAAAAGGTAAGTCTGTGATTGATGAGGATCCATTGGTGAATGATACCGTCGACACATCTATAAATGATTCTCTTTTGGCAATAGACCCTTATTATTATCATAAGGATGTCAGAACTTTTGATTTGAACAGAGATACATTCAAGATGATCAAGGTAGAGGGTGGCACATTTTTGATGGGAGCGCAGAGTACAGATTCTCTAGCCGCAAACTATGATCCAGATGCAAGAGCTAATGAAGGCCCAGTACACAGTGTTACTTTGTCGACATTCTATATGGCACAATTTGAGACTACTTGTAATTTGGTACGTAGTGTAGGTATCACTGCAGGTATGGGTTCTGAATCTGATATGCCAATTCGAAACATTTATAAAAAGGATATTTTGCAGTTTGTCCAGAAATTGAATGAGATTATGCATGCAAACGGACAGCTGGGAGAAAATGAAAAATTCACATTGCCAACTGAGGCACAGTGGGAATATGCGGCAAGAGGCGGAAAGTATAGCCACGGTTATATCTATGCTGGTAGCAATGATTACAATGAGGTGGCTTACTGTAGAGAAAACAGTGACCATTACTCATTTACGAGTGTTGGTTCTTTCGCTCCAAACGAGCTTGGACTATACGACATGTCGGGAAACTGTTTTGAGATGTGTCTTGACGAATGGGGCGACTATTCGGAAGAGAGTCAGATAGATCCTCAAGGTCCGGCTGTTGTGACAGACTCTAAAAAAATGGTGATGAGAGGAGGAAGTTTCTACGAACCAAAATATGCTACACGAGTTACTTATAGAGGTGGTGCAGATGTTTCAACTGAGTGTAACAGTTTCACTCTTCGTCTATGTCTTGTTCACGTTAAGTAAACAATAAAGCATATCAACAATTTATAGAAAGTTTATATCCAGTGCACGGGAAAAGTGATGCGGATATAATCTTTCTTCTTTTATCTGACATTATGATTTGGAAAAGAGAAACGCTAGTTGTAATTTTGCATTCGTAAAAAATTAAAAGTTTTAGTTATGAAAAAGAAGAGACGTCACGATGGCGTGACAGATGCGGTTAAGGCCATGAGAAAAGGCAACCGTGAGGCAGAGATGGAGTTGCTTGGGCCAGGTTTTCACAGGAAACATTCAATCCACAAGTCGGCGAACATCTACACAAGAAAAGAGAAGCACAAGTCGAAAATCAGCAATGATTCACCTTGTGCTTCTCTTTTTGTGTTGAGAAAACGTAATGTCAAATAAAAACAATTTTGTGACTCCATTTTTAGTCTGCCATTTTTAGTTTTCTTTCCCTGTTATCAAAAAAAGATTAATTTTAGGATTGGTGCGATAAAATTTTTCTCTATTTACAAAAAATTACAAAATGATTGAATTGCAGACAAACGTGATGAAAAACTGAAAGTAAAAAGTATCAGTTTGTTTTCAATTGTAAACGGTTTGTTTGATAATCGTGTTTTTTCGCTTAAAAAAAGAGCCGTCTACGGCGAGAAACTCGACAAAATGAAAGAAAAATTCTTCTTTTTTTACTTGCAAGACTAAAAATTCTTTATCATTTTTGTTGTTGAATATTGTGCATATTCACGCTTTGTAGACATTTTTGAAATAAATGAGCGAAAAAGCGAAGTGATATAACTATAAAATGATACATAAAAGAGACATATTAATGATGTGCGACGTGATGGTAAACAGATGTGCTGGGCAGTGTGGCTCGGTGCACTTTTCTGTATATTCGTCCGTCTGTAGATCTCTAAATGTCGTTTTATGTAGAAGTTGAGGCTATGATGAATCAATTAGTTGGTTTGTTGTAGTCTTTTTTTATGTTGAATAATAAAATAAATAAACAATAATAACAATGGGTTCAAGTGAAATCTTTGTGGTTGTTATGATCACTGCTGTGGTGATGGTATTGGCTGCCATTATCATCGGTTGGTTATTGGCACCAAAGAGTAAGAATGCACAGAAGGGAGAGCCATATGAGTGTGGTATTCCGACCCGAGGCACATCGTGGCTTCAGTTCCGACCAGGCTATTACCTGTTCGCTCTGTTGTTCCTTATGTTCGATGTGGAAACAGTATTGTTGTTCCCTTGGGCAACAATAACTAAGACTCTCGGTCCGAACGGAATACTAGCTATTTTGTTCTTCTTGTTGATTCTAGTGCTAGGTTTGGCTTATGCTTGGAAGAAAGGAGCGTTGGAATGGAAGTAAAGGATATTAAGATCAAGTCTATGAAGACTGAGGACTTCAGAGACAACGAGTCGCTCCAGAAGTATATAGACGAACTAGAGAAGGGTGGTGTCGGTATCAAAGTCGCACCTTTGGATAAAGTAATCAACTGGGGTCGTTCATACTCTGTATGGCCTTTGACATTTGCAACATCATGCTGTGGTATTGAGTTCATGTGTGTGGCTGCAGCCCGTCACGATTTCGCTCGTTTCGGTTTCGAGGTCACTCGTAACTCTCCTCGTCAGGCTGATGTGATTTTCGTTTCTGGTACTATCACAAAGAAGATGGCTCCTGTATTGCGTCGTCTTTACGATGAGATGTCAGAACCTAAATATGTGATTGCCGTAGGTGGCTGCACCGTATCTGGTGGACCATTCAAGAGTTCATACCATGTGGTAGATGGAGTGGATAAGATTATTCCAGTCGACGTGTATGTCCCTGGCTGTCCTCCACGTCCTGAGGCAATGCTGTACGCAATGATGCAGCTGCAGAGAAAGATCCGTGTGGAGTCTATCTTCAAGATGCCTAAGAATCCAGAAAATGGTTCAGTTATCTTGTCGAAATACAACTCTGACGGAACTCTGGTCACACCAGCGTCTGAAACAAAACAAATTGAAGAAGGAGGAGCAGAATAATGGAGAAAACATTGAAAATGATTCAGTCTGTCTCGTCTTCTTGCACTAAGATTGATGCTGCAGACGTGATGGTCAGCGTCGACAAAAAAGATCTGCATAAGGTTTGCGAGGCTTTATACAAAGATGGTTGGGATTACCTGATCAATCTTACTGCGGTAGACAATGTGGAGAACATTGAGATCGTCTACCACATTTCCAAGTCGGCTGACATGGAAAAATTTATGGTGCTTAAGACAAATACTACAGATGTGGAGAATCCAATCATCGAGACTGTCTCTGACATCTGGAAAAGCGCCAACCTATATGAGCGTGAAGCTTACGATTTCTTCGGAGTCCGTTTCTTGAACCATCCGGATATGCGCAGATTGTTCTTGCGTCCGGATTGGGTAGGATATCCGTTGAGAAAGAACTACGACAATACTCCAAACGAGGGTATCCCTTCAAAGGTTCATGATATGGATGCTTGCGAGGATGTGCCTTCGATCACTCTTGACAGACATGGAGAGATTGTTGAGAATCACACTAAACTTTTTGGAAAAAACGAGTATGTGGTCAACTTCGGACCACAGCACCCGTCTACACACGGAGTTTTGCACTTGAGAGTTTCTCTTGAGGGCGAGACAATCAAGAAGATTGATCCAAACTTCGGTTATATCCACCGTGGAATAGAGAAGATGATGGAGAGCATGACTTATCCTCAGATGCTATTCCTTACAGAACGTCTCGACTACCTTTGCGGCAGCATGAACCGTCACGCTCTATGTATGTGTGTGGAGAAGGCAATGGGGCTTGAGATCCCTAAGAGAGCGGAATATATCCGTACAATTTTCGATGAGCTGAACCGTATCGCCAGCCACTTGTTGGGTTGGGCATGTATGTGTAATGATATGGGCTCGATCACAGCGTTCATCTATGGTATGCGTGACCGTGAGAAGATCATGGATATTTTCCAGGAGACTGCGGGCGGACGTCTGATGGTCAACTACTATGTTATCGGTGGAGTGGCTCAGGATATCCATCCTAACTTCGTCAACAGAGTCAAGGAATTTATTCCATACTTGAGGAAGATGATCAAGGAATACCACACATTGTTCACTGGCAATCCAATCGCTCGTGGACGAATGATCAATTGCGGATTGCTAAAGAAGGAAGACGCGATTGCTCTTGGAATGAGTGGTCCTAACGGCCGTGCTTCAGGCTGGCATTGTGATGTGAGAAAGATTGCTCCATACGCAGCTTATTCAGAAGTCGACTTCAAGGAGATTCTTCATGACGGTGGTGACACAATCGACCGATATATGATCCGTTTGGAGGAGATCGAGGAGTCGCTAAAGATCATAGAGCAATTAATTGACAAGATCCCTGAAGGTGATTTCCGTGCAAAGGTGCCAGCAATCGTGAAGGTTCCAGCAGGAGAGTACTATCAGAGAGTCGAGAATGCACGTGGTGATTTCGGTGTCTACTTGAAGAGTACAGGAGACAAGTCGCCATACAGAATCAAGTTCCGTTCACCAAGTATGGTTGCTGTGTCTGGTTTGGATCCAATCTGTAGAGACACAAAGATCGCAGATTTGATTATGATCGGAGGATCTCTTGACTATGTCATCCCTTGTATAGATAGATAATAATCACAGATATTCTTAAAATTATGTTAGAAGTAGGAGGAATATTAAGCTGGATTCACGAAGCGTTGTCTTCTTCATGTCCAGAGTGGCTTACTCTTTTGATAGAGTATGTCCTAATAGGCGTAGGTTTCCTTGCTCTATACGCATTGATCGCGCTTATCTTGATTCTATTGGAGAGAAAAGTTTGTGCTTATTATCAGTGTCGTCTCGGACCGATGAGAGCTGGTTTCTGGGGATTGCTTCAGCCGTTTGCGGATATGATCAAGATCCTTATGAAGGAAATCATTCCGTTGTTGAAGAACGACAAGTTCTTGTTCTTCACAGCGTTGTTCCTAGTGATCATTGGTTCACTTTGTACATTTGGAGCACTTCAGTTCAGCAAGGATTTGATAGGAATCGACTTCAATGTTGGAGTCTTCTATGTGCTTGCAATATCATCTCTTGGAGTCCTTGGTATTTTGTTGGCAGGTTGGTCTTCCAACAATAAGTACACGATGATCGGAGCAATGCGTGCAGGTGCTCAGCTAGTTAGCTATGAGCTTTCATCTGGTTTGTCGTTGCTAACAATAGTTATCCTTGGCGGAACGATGCAGTTGTCTGGTTTGATTGAGGCACAGAGTGAAACATGGTTCTTGTTCCAGTCACCATTTACATGGATTGCGATGATCATTTATTTGATCGCAGGACATGCGGAGACTAACCGTGGACCATTCGACCTTCCAGAGGCAGAGTCGGAGCTTACAGCAGGTTACCACATTGAGTATTCAGGTATCACATTCGGTTTGTTCTACGTTGGTGAGTATGTCAACATGTTCACAATCGCAGGTATCGGAACGATGGTGTTCTTGGGCGGATGGCAGCCATTCCATATCAATGCAGAGTGGGCAGCAGGATTCAACGGTGTGATGGATATGATCCCTACATGGTTGTGGTTCTTCGCCAAGGCATTCGGTTTGGTAATGTTGAGCTTGTGGGTAAGATGGTCATTCCCACGTTTGAGAATTGATCAGTTGCTACACTTGGAGTGGAAGATATTGATGCCAATCAGTTTGCTCAATATGCTTTTGATGGCTTTGTGGGTGGCATATTTTTAAAACGACTTTTATATAAGAGGTTATGATTAAATATATAAAGGATCTGTTCTCTGGAATTTATGCGTTGTTGCAGGGTATGTACATCACAAACCTCAATTTCTGGAGACCAAAGGTTACAGAGCAGTATCCAGAGGATCGACAGACTGCGCGACAGTTTGAAAGATTCCGTGGAGAGCTTGTATTTGACATGAACGACCAGAACGAACACAAATGTATCGCTTGTGGTCTATGTGCAAGAAATTGTCCTAATCAGTCGTTGGAGGTGATCACAAAGAGCATCACAACTGAGGATGGAAAGACAAAGAAAGTGCTTGACAAGTTTTTGTATGACCTTGGTAGCTGCACATTCTGTTCTTTATGTACACAGTCGTGTGCGCAGAAAGCTATCAAGTGGACAAATAATTTTGAGCACGCAGTGTTTAACCGTTCAGCATTGGTAAAGCAGTTGAACCCAGAGGGTAGCAAGGCAATCGAGAGAAAGCCAACAGTTGCAGCACCAAAGGCAGCTCCTGCGGCTGGACAAAATGAAAATCAACAGTAATATGGCAGAAAATTTGACATCTATTGATTTCGCCGGGTTGTTTACTGCCGACAATATAGTATTCTGTTTACTGTCAGCGGTAATCCTTGTATGCGGATTCATGTCTGTAGCGTCGACAAAGATTCTTCGTGCCGCTACATATTTGTTCTTTACTCTGTTTGCAGTTGCAGGACTATATCTGACTCTAAACTATGAGTTTATCGCAGCTGTGCAGTTGTCTGTATACGCAGGAGGTATTCTTGTGTTGTTGATCTTTGCCATCATGTTGGTTAAGAATCTTGGTACAGACACAGAGACGACATCTTATGTGAACAAGACGATCGCAGGTATTGCGGCTTTGGCTGGTGCTGTGTTCGCTTTCATCACAATGAGCAAGTATAGATTCATATCAAATGAGGAGGCTAACGACGCTTCTGAGATGATCGATATGGAGATGATAGGACAGACTCTTATGGGAACAGACAAATATCAGTATCTGTTAGCATTTGAGGCAGTCAGCATCTTGCTTTTGGCATGTATAGTAGGTTCAATTGTAGTCGCAACTAAATCAAAGGAGGATTAAGATGATACCAGTAGAAGCATATTTGGTGGTCAGCACACTTCTGTTCTTTATCGGAGTGTATGGCTTTTTTGTAAGAAAGAATCTTATCGGAATTTTGATGGCAGTCGAACTTATTCTAAATGCGGTCAACATCAACTTTGTCGTGTTCAACAGATTCTTGTATCCTGATCATCTTGAAGGATATATGTATAGCTTGTTCGTGATTGTTGTGGCAGCGGCAGAAACTGCAATCGCTATCTCAATCATTATCAACGTCTACAGAAAGTTGAGTAACATTCGTGTGGATAGTATAAACGAATTAAAGAATTAATCAGGTATGGAAGCGTTTGCAAGTATATCACATATTATTTTGGCGTTGCCATTCTTGATGTTCATATTCCTTGGACTATGTGGCAACAAACTGTTTAAGTCTAATCCAAACGTCGCAGGATGGATTGGCACAGCAGGATTGTCTGTGGTTGCAATAGTGTCATATTATATTGCGATCCAGTATTTCTGGTTTGAAGGTAAAGGCTCTGACAGTTATCAGCAGTTTGTGTTGTTCAATTATGAATGGTTGAAGATGACCGACAATTTGGTTATCTCAATTGGTTTCATGCTTGATCCAATTTCAGCAATGATGTTGGTTGTCATTTCCACCGTCTCACTTATGGTCCATATCTATTCTTTGGGCTATATGCACGGTGAGGAAGGTTTCCAGCGTTATTATGCGGTGCTATCATTGTTTACATTCGCAATGATGGGATTGGTAGTTGCAACTAACATTTTCCAGATGTATATTTTCTGGGAGCTTGTGGGTGTGTCATCATTCCTATTGATCAGCTTCTATTTCATCAAGCCATCGGCTGTGGCGGCTGCAAAGAAGGCATTTATCGTGACACGTTTCGCGGATATGTTCTTCTTGGTCGGAATCCTGATCTTGTCTTACTACACAAATACATTTGACTTCTTGAAGTTGACGGCAGTGTCTGATGGCCATGCAACATTGGTCAACAACACAATGTGTGGTATGACATTCATGGGATTGTCAGTCACATCAATCGCAATGTTCTTGATTTTCTTGGGAGGTGCTGGAAAGTCGGCAATGTTCCCATTCCACATCTGGTTGCCAGATGCAATGGAGGGTCCAACTCCTGCATCAGCACTTATCCACGCCGCTACAATGGTTGTGGCTGGAGTTTTCTTGGTGGCAAGAATGTTCCCAGTCTACTTCTTCGAGGCTCACGATGTTTTGACAATCATCGGATATATCGGAGCGTTCACATCATTGTTCGCCGCTATCATCGCATGTACACAGACAGATATCAAGCGTGTGCTAGCATTCTCTACAATCTCACAGATTGCATATATGTTCGTCGCTCTTGCAGTGTCGGGTTACGCAAGTGAGCATGAGGAGTGTTTGGGTTACACAGCGTCAATGTGGCATTTGTTCACTCACGCTATGTTCAAGGCATGTTTGTTCTTGGGTGCTGGTTGCATTATCCATGCGGTTCATTCTAATGAGATGAATGCTATGGGTAACCTTCGCAAGTTTATGCCAATCGCGCATATCACATTCTTGGTTTCATGTTTGGCGATCGCAGGTATTCTTCCATTCTCAGGATTCTTCTCTAAGGATGAGATTTTGGTTGCCGCATTTGAGCACGACAAGGTGTTGTACGCATGTCAGGCATTCGTTGCAGGTCTTACAGCATTCTATATGTTCCGTTTGTATTTCCGTATCTTCTGGTATTCGGAGAATCCAGCTCACGAGCACCACACTCCACATGAGGCACCTATGAATATGAACATTCCTTTGATTGTTCTTTCAGTGTTCACTTGCTTCACTTGGTTAGACAAGGTGTTCCCATTCTTCCCAGAGAAGATCACAGCGGATCGTGTCGGCTATGAGCTAGAGACAAACTGGACTATCGCTATCGCAAGTATTCTTGTCGCTGTTGTCGGCATCGCAATTGCTTGGGTACTATACAAAGTGAAGAACGACAAGCCAGATATGATTGCAGGAAAGGTAAAATGCTTGTATATTTCAGCAAGCCACAGATTCTATATAGATGAGATCTACTTGTTCATCACACGTAAGATCATCTTCGGTGGCATCTGTGTGGCAATCGCTTGGTTCGACCGTCACATCATCGACGGATTCATGAACTTGTTGGCATGGATCTCACGTGAATTGTCATACGACATTCGTGACGTACAGAGTGGCAATGTTCAGCAGTATGCTATGGGCTTCTTGTTGGGAGTTCTTGCGATTGCGTTGTTCGCGATTTATTATTAAAACGGAGTATTAATAAAGTAAGTAATATACTATGAATATATTATCAGCTTTTGTAGTCGTCTTGCTTGTGATGCTTGTTGTCGTCTTCATGATCCCAGGAGAAAAGAAGAATGCAATCAGATGGACAATGGCAGCCGGAAGTTTTGTACTTCTAGGTATGGCGATCTACTTGGTAAAGGATTTCCTTGATTGGAAATCTCTTAATCCTACAGAGCAATTTTACAATGCAGGATTGGATCCTATCACATGGTATGAGGGTGTGATAAATATAAAATTTGCAGTAGGAGTCGATGGCGTTTCGGTTGCGATGATTATGTTGTCTGCAATCGTGGTGATCACTGGAGTTTTCGCTTCATTTGCGGTTGAGGATAAAGCAAAAGAGTATTTCTTGTGGTTTATCATGTTGTCGATCGGAGTGTTCGGATTCTTTATTTCAGTAGACTTGTTCACAATGTTCTTGTTCTACGAGGTGGCCTTGATTCCAATGTATCTTTTGATTGGAGTTTGGGGAAGTGGAAATAAAGAGTATTCTGCGATGAAGCTTACATTGATGTTGATGGGAGGTTCGGCATTTTTGATGGTCGGAATCTTTGGTATCTATTATTTCTCTGCTGAAGACGGTGGTGCTCTTACATTCAACATTGAGGAGATTGCCGCTAACGCTGCGATGCCAGTCGAGTGGCAGAGAATTTTCTTCCCTCTTACATTTGTAGGATTCGGAGTGCTTGGTGCTATGTTCCCATTCCACACATGGTCGCCAGATGGTCACGCATCAGCTCCTACAGCAGTGTCGATGCTTCACGCAGGAGTGTTGATGAAGCTAGGAGGTTATGGATGCTTCCGCGTCGCAATGACACTTATGCCAGAGGCTTGTCAGGAGCAGGCATGGATATTCATTGTGTTGACTGGTATATCAGTCGTTTACGGAGCATTCTCAGCTTGCGTTCAGAACGACTTGAAATATATCAACGCATATTCATCAGTTAGCCACTGTGGTTTGGTGCTATTCGCACTTTTGATGATGAACCAGACAGCGATGACTGGAGCTATCCTTCAGATGCTATCTCACGGATTGATGACAGCATTGTTCTTCGCTCTTATCGGTATGATTTATGGTCAGACTCATACTCGTGACATCCGTTACTTAGGAGGTTTGATGCAGGTAATGCCATTCTTGTGTGTATGCTATGTGATTGCAGGTATGGCTTCACTTGGACTTCCAGGTTTGTCTGGATTTGTCGCTGAGATGACAATCTTCGTCGGATCATTCGCACATGAGGATCTGTTCCACAGAGTAATTGTGATTGCAGGATGTACATCAATTGTAATCACTGCAGTTTATATTCTTCGTGTTGTGGGCAAGATTTTGTTCGGACCACTTTACAAGATTGAGAAGGTTGACGGAAAGTTCAACTATCTTTCGGAGCACAATGGTGAGGTTCACCATTATCCTCTTCGTGATGCAATTTGGTATGAGAAAATCGCTACAGTCGGTTTGATCGTCTCAATCGCTATCATCGGTTTGTATCCAGTTTGGATATCAGATATGATCAGTAAAAGTTTGGAGGCAGTAGCAGCATTGCTTAACTAATAAAAAAATACAACTATGGATTTAGATTATAGTCAGTTTTTATCGATGAGCCACGAGGTTTCCCTCGTTGTTGTATTGATTGTCCTTTTGCTTGCTGATCTATTGATCAAGGACAAAAAGATTTTCCAATATTTGGCGATATCAGCATTCGCTTTGCACACTTGTGCTGGCTTTTATAGCTACACTGATTTGGCAGGTGACGCTTTCGCCGGCATGTATGTTTCAGGTGCGGCCCAGTCGTTTGTTAAGAATATTCTTAATGTCGGTACTTTACTTGTGTTCTTCTTCTCATTTGAGTGGAACAACAAAGAAAATAAGAGTGGAGTAGGAGAGTTCTATTTTTTGACATTGTCTACTCTTATTGGAATGTATTTCATGATTTCTGCAGGCGACTTCTTGTTCTTCTACATCGGACTTGAGACTGCATCCATTCCTATGGCTGCATTGGTCGCTATGAACAAGAAGGGCATTGAAGGTGCAGAAGCGGCTGCCAAGTATATCCTGACAGCGTCATTCTCTTCTGGAGTAATGCTATTCGGTATATCTTTGATTTATGGAGTATGTGGATCTCTATATTTCGACGAGGTTCAGGCAGCGTTCACTGATATCACACCATTGCATATTTTTGCTTTGGTTTGCTTCATAGCTGGAGTCGGATTCAAGATTTCTCTTGTTCCATTCCACTTCTGGACAGCAGACACATATCAGGGAGCACCAACAGGAGTCACTGCTTATTTGTCTGTGATTTCTAAGGGTGCTGCGGTGTTCGCTTTCATGTGTATTCTTTACAAGGCATTCGTAAATGAGCCTGATGTATGGCAAGGTATCCTATGGTGGTTGATTGTTATTACAATCACTATCGGTAACTTGTTCGCTCTACGTCAGAAGAATTTGAAGAGATTCTTGGCATTCTCGTCAATCTCTCAGGCTGGTTACATCATGCTTGGTGTATACGCGTCTTCTCAGACAGGTATGTCGAGCACAATCTACTACATCTTGATCTATATGTTCACAAACCTTGCAGCATTTGGTATCATTTCTGCAATTGAGAACAAGACAGGTAAGGTAGGTATGGATGATTATAATGCTCTTTACACAACAAATCCGAAACTTGCATTTGCGATGACACTTGCAATGTTCTCTCTTGGTGGTATTCCTCCATTTGCAGGATTCTTCAGCAAGTTCTTCATCTTCGCTTCTGTAGCGGAGTCTAAAGTTTTTGGTGATTATGTATTGGTGTTCTTGGCATTGCTTAACACAATCATCTCACTTTACTACTACTTGCTGGTTGTAAAGGCTATGTTCATCAACAAGAGTGATTCTCCAATAGAGACAATCAAGATAGATGCGATGTCTCGCGTCGCTCTATTGGTGTGCGTTATAGCAATTCTTGTGATTGGATTCATAAGTGCGATTTACATGAATATTTACGATATCAGTTTTGGTTTCGCAAATTAATTGGTAAAGGATTTTATTCAGTGACACTTGTGTAAAAAGCAAGTGTCACTTTTTATATGGATTAAGGTGAAAAAGTTAAAAAGCATTTTAGGGTTTGTAATTCCGTTGCTGTTGAGCGTTGCTCTTCTTTATTATATTTATTCGGGAGAGAATTGGGACGAGCAGATTTCTTATATCAAGAAAGCAAATTTTTTCTGGCTGTTTTTGCCTGTGTTGGTAGCTTTGTTAAGCAATCTGTTTAGAGCCCTCAGGTGGAAGATGTTGATTAAGGCATCAGGTTTGGAAGTGTCGCTTTTAAACTCCTTCTTGGCTGTCTTGGTAGGGTATTTTGCAAATTTTCTTTTGCCGAGAGCTGGAGAAGTCGCAAGATGTGGAGTGCTAAAAAAATATACAGGTCTTTCATTTACGACGGTGCTTGGAACAGTTGTGACGGAGCGAATTTTTGATGTTATAATGACGGCGATTATAATGCTTCTCGCTTTCGTATTCGAGTTTGGAATGCTTTCTTCTTTAGTAGACGACGCGAATCTCCCGTCGAAACTATTGTCAATTTTATCCAATCCGTTTGTCGTTGTGATCATACTCATTCTGACAGCCGTTTTTGTGTCTTTTTTCAAATTGCGAAACAAGAGCAAATTATATGAAAAGGGGAGAGAGAGCCTGAGAAAGTTCAAGGTTGGCATGTTGTCTGCGAAAGATGTTGACAACAAGTTGATGTTTGGCATTTACACAGTTCTGATTTTCGCATGCTATTATTTGATGCTTCATTTCAGTTTTTGGGCGTTCGACTTTACTAAAGACATAACATTTTCACAAGGCTTGGTGATTTATGTTATGGGAGCTTTGGGAATTATAGCACCAGTACAGGGAGGCATCGGAGCATGGCATTTCATGACTATTCAGGCACTGGTGTTTTATTTGGGCGACGCAATTGAACCTGAGGCAAAGGCATTTGCTTTGGTGGTCCACTCCGTACAGACGATAGTTGTGTATATAGGATGTGGATTATTGGCTTATGTTTTGTTGCCGGTTGTAAACAAGAGAAAAAAACTAAGCTAACACGAAGGACGAGCCTAAAAAACACCACAGAGACTTTGTGAAAGAAGAAAGTCAAAAATGAGACAATAGCAAAAAGAATTATTGTTGTTGATCAAATTTTCAAAAAACTATCGCCAATCGTACAATTTTACATAGACAAATCATACTTTATGATAAAAAAAGTGATATGTTTTGTGTTATGATACTTAATTTTTTTATTTTTGCAGTATTTGGTGGATAGCGTAGAAGAATTTATGGACTGCTACAAGAATACACCGTTTAATATTTATAATATTTATTGAACGTAGACACATTTTTTTATATGAAAAAATTTTTACAAATGCTTTATGAGTTCATTCCTAAAAAAGGAATTGGATTTGAAAAATATCTAGTTGTTTTCTGCATGCTGGTAGGTGTGCAGGCAAGCACTTTTGCACAGTATACCTTTTTGGAGGTTCCGTCAGGGACAGCTTTTGTAAAAGAAGGTATCATTAGGGTCAATCCTGGTGATAATATTACTTTGACGGTTCCTTATGTATCTTATGGAACCCCCGTAAAATGGGAGTATAGGACAAAGCCTTCGACAGATAGATTATTGTTGGATGGTGAGACGAACACAACCCTTTCGGTTGAGAATATTCAAAATGACATTGAATATATTGCTACCTATACAAATCCAATAACAAATGTAGAGTCTTCTGCACGTATTCTGATTGCTTGTGTTTCGTTGACATCAACATCAGAGCTTGCTTGTCCTAGGGAGGCGGTCGCATTTGATTATAGCGGAGGTCAATTTGCTGATAAAGGAAAATTTGAACAAAGAAAGGATGGACCTGCGTGGCATAATTTGAAGGATTTTCCTGATAATTCAATTAATGAGTGGATTATAACAGAAAGTGAAAAAGACTACTCTGTTCGAGTGTCGTTGGATTATAACTATTATAATTCAACTTCTGCTACTTTGACTACTAATGAAATAAGCGTCAAGTTACGTGATGATTGTAAGGCAAATTGTCTTACAACATCAACAGGTGAATATTATGTTGGTACTGATTTTGATCCAAATAAAAGTGACCCTAAAAAGATTCCACAAGATGTCATTAATCATTTTGGTGAACATAATATTGAGTTGCGAGAGGCAGATGTTAAGAATTATTGGTTAGGAAACAATGCACGAGACTTTTTCGGACAAGATCCAATGGATGATGTGTCTGCTGGTGTTGTAGGCAAGAATAATTATATGTTTTGTCAGAATCCAAATGACAGAATATGTGAGTTGATATTCTCCCCAGTTTCGGAATTTATTGGAAAACCTTATACATATAAGATGCGTATGTATCTTCAAAAGGAGACAGGTTGCAATATAGATGAAAATGCTAAATTTAAGGCACGTACTGGACAAGGAAAGCAGACAATTGATAGATTGAAAGGATCTGCGTATTTGAATAGTACAGGAGAGTTGATAAAGACAGCTGAAGGTTATAATGAAGGAGATATGACTTTGTCGTTCAAACAGTTGATGGATTTGGGATCTTTGAAAGATCACGATTTGATCAAGGTAGAAATTACGTTTGAAGGACGATTCCCAGATGATCCAAATGGTTTGAGGGAATTTAGCTTTTTCCCTGAGTTCGCTCAGATGAGTTGTTGGAAGGTCGCTATTGATTATATTTCGGCTGAAGTAGAAAATGTATGTTTGGATCCAGATGTTTTGTGTGCAGGAGAGTATACTACTGCGCATGCCGCCGGTATGCCTGATGGTTCGGTATATCGTTGGTATAAAAAAGTTGGTGACAATTGGATTGAGGACGCAACTAATTATGGTAAGCAAAATGCTTCTATTCAGGCAGAAAAGGGCTTGGTTTCTTATCAGTTGAGAGTAGATATACCTGGATTAGGACTAAGAACACATGATTTTGTTGTGTCTGGTAATGATTGTACTGTGCCAATACCGAAAATAAATGGAGCAACATTCTGTCTCCCTAATGTACAATCATATACTCCAAATATTGTAGATCATTCAAATGTGGTCACTTATGAGTGGGCAATGTTCAGACCAGATAATTCTGTTTGGTTTGACTCAAAAACAACTCCAGACTCTCACTTTACGGTTCTCCCTTCTTCTGAATTTTCTGATTCAACTAGTGAGTTTTATCAAAAGAATAAGAATGATTCTTTAGTAGTTTCTTTAGGACTTGATTCAACAATTGTTGAAGGTGATTATAAGTTACAGTTGAGAACTATGACAGGTTCGATTGTATACGCAACTATAGATACAATTGTTCATATTTATCGTAATCCAGATATCACCCTCAGACTTGATGGTGAAAAATTTGCAGGAATAACATCTGAGTCAGAAAAGACAATCTGTCCTTCAGATATGCGCAGGGAGATTATCGCTATAGCTGAGAATTCATTTGATTCTCCTATGCTATCGAAATACATCTATAATTGGAACTCAATACCGGGCTCTCCTAATGTTTTCATTCCAGATCCTAATGATCCTAGCAAAGCTACTGTTAATTTAGCAGCTATCCCAGGTATCTGTGATGGAGATCTAGACAATGTGCAGTTCTCGGTTCAGGCATATATAGGTGGTTGTGCTGATTCAGACACAAATAAATATAAAATTGAGAAAGTTGTCGAGCCAACTATTGATTGCTCAGCTTTGGTTGGTAAACAGGATACGTTCCCTGTAGAGAAGAAAAGGGAAGATGCTGATATTACGATCCCTGTACCTCCGTTTACTTCTAGTTGTGATACAGATCCAGATCTTATAATTGAGATCACTTCAAAACGTCAAGAAGTAAAGGACACTATGGGAACAAAGACTATTGTTGTTCGTAAATCAGAGATTGATAATAAAACGGATAAACTTAATGTCACACTTTCTTGGGGCACTTATGATTTCCATTATATAGTTAAAGATGGTTGTGGTAATACCAAGGATTGCAATGTCGATATAGTAATTGATATCGTTCCTAGTCCTGATTGTTCTAAGATTAATGACATTGATGTAATCAAGGATTCTCTAGAGAAGGAAAAATGTACTGTCATATTTGGTCCAGATTTGCTTAGTGCTCCAGTTTTGGAAGACGAGAATGATATTAATGGTAAAATGTTAACTGGAGAATATGCAGGACGATTGCATTTTGATAGTCCACAAAATAAAGAAGATTTGAAGTCGACTGCAGAGAAACGTGCAAAGTTTGATATGAGTGTTGGTTTGAATGACGAATATGAGATTGATTACACTTATATCCTTTGGCGATTCACAAATGAAGCTGGAAAATCTGCATATTGTGTTCAGGAAGTTTTGGTAGAGGATAAGAATAATGACTTTTTTGATTGTAATCAAATTGATTCTGTTTTCAGACCTATTACAAAACCGGGAGAATGTGAAATTCAATTTAAGGATTTCTGGGATTCATTAAAGGCAATGAATTACACAGGTATTGATAAATGTCCTGTGGTGACTACACTTTATGGTGAACTACATGAGGACTCTATCAATGTGTCGAAAATTGAGGATGGTAGAAAATTTAGTGTCGGTATCACTGAAACTGTTTATTGGCAGTTTAGAGATCATCATAATAATGTGAAATATTGTCCTCAGGATATCAATGCTTTTTCTGGAGATTCTGTAAAAATTAATTGTGACACAATAAGCGAACGTAAGGGCGAAGCAGAAGAAGGCACTTGTTTCGCAAATGCAGAAGATTTGGATATACCTTCTCCTATTGGTATAGAGCCATGTCCTGATGAAAATGGAGATTCAATTAAAGTTCCAGGTGTAGGTACTCGTAATGACGGAAAAGCGTTGGATGATCCATATCCTACAGGACATACTTACATTACTTGGGTATTCACAGGTAAGAATTCATACCCATCTACATGTGTTACACATGTGTTTGTAGAAGGAAACAATCATTTTGATCTTGATTGTGATCTTTTGTTCCCAAAGAAGTGGTATGAAATGCCTGATTGTGATTCAATGGATATCACTTTGGAGACGAAAAAAGTTCCTGATCCATGTGTGGCAGGATTTATGTCTGAAGGTGTGCCATATATCAATGGTGAGAAGATTGAATTGAAACATAAATTCCCAATTGGAGAGACTTTCGTTACTTGGAAGTTCTGGGATTACACAAAGGCTGTTGTGGATTCATGTATTCAGTCTATTCATTTGAGAGACACATTCCCTCCGGTTGTTGATTGTGACACAATGAAGAATGATTCAGTTTTACTTCATGATAAGTGTTCGATACCTACTAAGGATTTGAGAGATTCTCTTGAAAAGAAGATTGCCATTGAATATTGTACAGGCGATACAATTTGGGGTGAACCATATTTGATCAATGATAAAGGTGAGAGAGTGGAATTCCCTTCAGAGGTCAGTGTTGGCATCTATCCAATTCAATGGGTATTTGCAAATGATAGCCTAACAACTAAGGAGTCGGTTTGTGATAAAACTTTGTATTTGCTGCATGACGGAACACCTATATTCGACTGTAGTTCATTACCTTCACCTTTGCAGTTATGGGATACAACGGGCGAGTGTAAAATATTATTGAATCCGAATACATTGCCAATTCCAGAGGCTGTTGATTCATGTAAACGTGATTACATCGTTTATGGACATGGATATGTACAGCTGTTTGAGGAGGGAGATTTTGTTGAATTGTGTTACTTTGATAGAGAAAAGAACAAGGCTGTTTACCTGATGGATCTTCCTCTTGGTGGACACAAGGTTAAATGGGTATTTAAGAGTCCATTCTCTATTAAAGAAAAGGAGTGTGAGCAGATTGTTAAGGCAAATAGTGATGCTATTAATAAGGTAGACTGTTCAAAGTTGGCGGAATATGTTCATGTTACTATGCGTAGACAAGGTCCAGGTGCTACTTTTGAAGAAGTTAGAGACTCTGGATTGATTTTGCCAAATCTTGATTTCGATGTTTGTAAAGTTTTGGATACACTATATACTAGAGACGATGATAAGTCTATTTATGCTGATTATTATCCTGTAGGACATAGAGTTACTATCACATGGCTATTCATGGATACAACACGAAATGCTGAGCAGAGTAAGGAATGTCATACTATCGTGGATGTTGAGGATGGTGATACTCCGATCATGATATGTCCAGAACTTGGCACAACATTTACTTGTTTGGACGCTCTTCCTGCTAGATTTGCCAACTTTGAGGAATTCAAGGCTGCTGGAGGTATGCTGATATCAAATGGAGTCGATGTTTCTGAGTTTGTTGATCCTTCATCGTTCAAGTGTGATACTATGTCTTTGGGAGACAAATGTGATTTTACATTTATAAGAAAGTATTCCATAGCAAATTTGAGAAATCAGATTTCTGAGTGTGAACAAAATATTCATATTAAAGATACAGTTCCTCCTGTTTGGTTGGATGGCGTTGAGTCTTTGACAAAGGTGTTCGACTGTGTGGCGGAGGATTTCTTCCCTACAGATCTTAAGGCTAAAGACGAATGCTCTAGTGAAATAATTTCGGAGTATCATAAAGTAAGTAGTCTGGATGGTGTGGTAGACGGTTTGTTCTATACTGTTTCATCCAACAGATCTGACAATCCTGATGATTGCGAGTATTACAACTATACAGAAACTCGTAAGTATGTTGCTGTCGACAGATGTCGTAATTATTCTGATATATTGAAGTTTGAGGCTCAGGTACAGGATACATTTAACCCTGTTATTAATATGCCTGATACAGCAAGCTGGCGTAAAAAATTTGTGCCTGCCGTTTATGCTCATGAAGGTTGTACGTTCTTGTATCCTGATTTGACTTCATTATTACCTAAGGATTCTCTTAAAGATATTTGTGATCCTGGTGCTGCTAAGTTCTTTAAGATTTATCAGACTCCAGCTGCAGGAACAGTTATACAAAACACCAAGATTCCTCAGTTTGTCACTCTTCATGTCGCAGATCCTTGTGGCTTGGAAGATACTTTGATAAAAGAAATCTATGTACAGGATACTAAGGACATCATTGATGTTGAGATGAAGGATACTACGATATGTGCTGAACTAAAATTGACTCTTAATGACTTGTTTAAGTATTCTGGTTATATATATAGAGAGTCTTGGTTCGAAGAAAATGTTTGGGTTCGTACTGACAATTATAATGTTGTATACGATTACTATAAGGGTGAAGTTGATGAGAAAAACTTGATCTATTCAAATAATAAGGAAACTTATGCACATAGATTCAATCAAACAGCTAGCCCTAGAGACTTTATCGAATTGTCAGCATTGTCAGATGAAGGATTGTATACTATTGTAGGTATGGATACCTCTCTACATTGTGTTGATACAACAAGTGCGTATATCACTGTTCATTCAGCACCGACAATTGGACTTGATGCAGAACCTCTTCTAGTCTGTGAAAAAGACTCTATCCATTTGATTTCGGATAATGAGACTCTTTACGAAAAATACAATTTGATCGTCCATGATAATGGAGAAGAAATTACAGAAGAAGGATGGATGCTTAATGGTGAGAAGTATAAACCAGAAACATTACTTGACTATACTGACGCTTTGATAAGAATGCATTATTATGCTACTAACAAATGTGAGACTGGCAAGTCAAATGATTGGATTTCTCTAAGTATGAGACGCAGAATGTCTCCTGACAATCTGATGTTGACTACTGAGCCTAATAATCCGGCAAGAGTATACTTGGGCGAGTCTGCTAAGTTAAATTTAGTTACTAAGTATAAGCCAGATGTGTACATGTGGTATCGTGTCAAGGGTATTGTTGATGGAAACTCAGACAAGATGTTTGACAAGTACGGAAATGTACGTGAAGACTATATGGACTCAGACTTTGAACAGGATTCATTGCTTGGTGTTACAAACTATGGAACATCTGGAAGCAAAATTTGGGATTTGACTGAGCTTGGAGATAGTGCTAAATACTATGTTCTGTTAGTTGATAGTGTTTGTCCGGCTGTGCCTTCAAATATTGTATCAATTGATGTGGTTCAGAAACTTCCTACTGCGTTTACTCCTCACAATTCAATTGGCATGAATGATGTATTCATGGAGGGACACAAGGTGATTATCTTCAACCGCTATGGACAGAAAATGGTCGAGAGCGACAACGGTTGGGATGGAACTTGCCGTGGTAATTTGGTTGACCCTGGAGTTTATTACTATGAGGTCATCATCAATGATGGTGAAAAACATAAAGGCTCAATTGAGGTCGTTTACTTTAAGTGATGTCAATAAGATTTGAATATCTAAAAGGGTGGAAGAGTTTTCTCTTCCTCCCTTTTGTTTGAATTTGTCATATATTATGATCTACAGAATTTATCCGGAGAATCCGAATCAAAAAGAGATTGACAAGGTTGTCCAGTTTTTGCAGGATGGCGGAATAATTGTCTATCCTACAGACACAATCTATGGTATGGGATGTGATATCTTTCATGCGAGAGCAGTGGAAAGAGTTTGTCAGTATAAGAAAATTGACCCGAAAAAGGCTAATCTTTCTTTTATTTGCTATGATTTAAGCCATATCGCTGAATACGCAAAAGTGAACAATGATGTTTTCAAACTGATGAAGAAGAATCTTCCTGGCCCGTTCACTTTTATTTTGAACGCTACAAGTAATCTTCCGAAGTTGTTTAGAAATAAAAAGACTGTTGGTATACGTGTTCCAGATAATAATGTCATTCGTGAGATTGTCAGAACTCTTGGTAATCCGATTCTGTCGACTTCTGTTCGTGACGATAATGATGATGTTCTTGAATATTACACGGACCCGGAACTGATGGATGAAAAACTTTCTCATTTTGTGGATTGCGTTATTAATTCCGGTTATGGAAGCCTTGAGCCTTCCACTGTTGTTGATTGTACAGGTGATGAACCTGTGATTGTGCGTCAGGGAAAGGGTATTTTGGAATATTGATATGTGGATATTGCTTGCGATGATGTCGGCTCTTTTGCTCGGCATCTATGATGTGTTCAAAAAGAAATCACTTTCCGACAATGCCGTCATTCCGGTGCTTTCGATTTCTATTTTTTTCTCATTCCTTCTTTTCTTGCCGTTGCTTATCGCTTCTGGTTTCGACGGTGCAAAGGATAATCTTGGTGATTTCTATATTCCTTTTGTTGACGGTGCAACCCATTTTAAGATTTTCTTGAAGGCAGTCATTGTGCTTTGTTCATGGATATGCACCTATTTTGGAATGAAACATATTCCGATCACTATATTTTCTCCGATTAGGGCGACGCAGCCTATCTGGACTGTCCTTGTCGCAGTGGTGATCTTCAATGAATGTTTGTCTTGGATTCAGTCGTTGGCTATCGCTATTACATTGATATCTTTCTTCGCTTTCTCTCAAGTTGGTAAAAAGGAAGGAGTGTCTTGGAAATCCAACAAATGGATTTGGCTTGTTATTGCGGCCACTGTGTTTGGCTCGGCAAGTGGACTATACGACAAACATCTAATGCATAGTGGCTACCCACGTATGGCTGTCCAGGTCTACAGCACTATGTATCAGTCTGTGTTGATGCTGGTTGTGATGTTCGCGTTATGGTATCCCCACCGTCGAAAATCAACACCATTTCAATGGAGATGGACTATCTTGGGAATCTCAGTGTTCCTTATGATGGCAGACTATGTCTACTATTGGGCTCTTTCATATGATGATGCATACATATCAATCGTCTCGACTATCCGTCGTTCCGGTGCTATTGTGCCTTTCTTGTATGGTGCTTTTGCATTAAAAGAAAAGAATATCAAGATCAAATCTGTTTTGTTATGTGGTGTTATTTTGGGAGTCTCTTTACTTTATATATTTAGATAAACACGTCAATGAATACGTGAAAAATGTTATCTTTGTATTTTGATTTTATTGTTATTTATATTTTATGGAAAACGAAATGAATTATGAGTTCCATTTGCGAAGTTTTGTAGATGATTATACCGCTGCAGTGGAGAGTTTTGAAAAAGGTAATTATAAGGCATTTTTTAGAAACTATAGACCGTCGATTGAAAGTTTATGTATAGGAATTCTTACTGCGCTGCACAAAGATGAAGTTGTTGATATATTGAATGGAACGAAAGGTTTTAGTAAGGACGGGAAGGCATTTATAGTGGCTCCGTGTAGTGCAAAACCACGAACTGGAAGGTTCTTGATAGATTTGGCAAAAATGGCAATGCTGAAACAATTGTCAGATGAAAAGGCAAACAAGCTTGTCATATCTCACATGCAGCTTGCATATTTCACTTTGATCAGAGATTATCATTTTGCAAGTTGCGCGTGTCATAGCTTCACAGATCCTAAATCATTTTTGTCGTTTGATAAGAATATGGTTTCGGAATGTTTGGTCGGCACAAATAATTTTATTGATTTGGTGACTCGTTTCCTTCCTGAAGACGGAAAGAAAATACTTTTGATGTGTCCGCAACTTTCTGTTGATGTTTCTGTCACATATCCTGATCCGACAAGAGAGATTGTTCGTCCGATATCATATACCGCCGCTTCTGCAAAAGTCATTCGTGAAACTGAAGCACAAGATGAATTTATCGACCGTCAGCAGGCCGATATTCCTAAAATTGAGCAGAGTGGGGAGCCTGAGGAAGAACCGGTACCAGACCGTCTGCCATTCAATTATGTTCCTGATGTGCCATATCCTGATATTGAGCCTGAGTATGATGTTAAAAATACAGAGAGTGATATTCAGCTCAATGTCGTTAGCGTCAACGAGAATGAAGAGGATATGATTAAGCGTAATCTTCAGAATTACCGCCCATATATTTCTCGTCCAAAACCTGCTTATCGTCCACGTCCAGTTGTCGACGATCAGGATGATGATGCGGAGGAGGAAAACCATGGCACTTATTACGAGCACAACAATTATATGTTCAGAAAGTATCGTTGCCAGTATAAGGGTGAGATACAGACGGAGGGAGGCAAACGTTATCAGGTGCCTGTAGAGGAGAATCCAGAGTTGTATGACGAGTGTGAGGTATACTTTGATATCAAAGCTATCCCAAATTTCGACCCGTCTCGTCCTGATTTTCTAATTGCAATCAACACTGAAATTATTGATTAATTATATAATAGTCACGACAGAATCTCTGTTGTGACTTTCCTATTTTGATATGAGAGTTGTAATTCAAAAAGTGACGCGCTGTTCTGTTGAGATTGACGGAAAAATTAAGTCGTCGATCGGCAGAGGTTTGCTTGTGCTTGTCGGTGTGGAAGATAGAGACACAGATGCTGATATAGAGTGGTTGTCGAATAAGATCGTGAATATGCGTATTTTTGAAGACGCGAATAATGTGATGAATCTTTCAGTGAAGGATGTCGACGGTGAGGTGTTGATTGTCAGCCAGTTCACATTGCAGGCTTCAACGAAGAAGGGTAACCGTCCTTCGTATATCAAGGCGTCTAAACATGATTTTGCAATTCCTATGTACGAGAAATTCTGTGCAAAGGTCAGCTCAGATCTTGGTAAGACGGTGGGGACTGGCGAGTTTGGCGCAGATATGAAGGTTTCTCTCCTCAACGATGGTCCGACAACTATTTTCATGGATTCGCAAAATAAAGAATAAACGCCGAAAAAATGTGATTAGAAATGCGTAATGGGTCATGTATAATTTGACATTTAGCATTTAGCATTTCGAATTTTATATTATCTTTGTAGCAAATTATTAAACAAGTTCATATTTTTACAAGTATGCAATTAATTGACAATTTTAACTTTGCTGGTAAGAAGGCAATCGTTCGTGTGGACTTCAATGTTCCATTGAACAAAGAGACAGGTGCAGTAAGTGACGACACACGTATCCGTGGTGCTCTACCTACAATCAAGAAGATTATCACAGACGGTGGTGCTGCTATCTTGATGTCTCACATGGGTAAGCCAAAAAATGTAAACCCTCAGGAGGGTGATCCTAAGTTCTCTCTAAAGCAGATCATCTCAGCTATTGAGAAGTATACAAAGGAGTTCGGTGTAGCATCTATCAAGTTTGCTGACGACGCTGCTAACGCTGCTCAGGCTGCTAAGGATTTGAAGATGGGTGAGATCCTATTGCTTCAGAACCTTCGTTACTACGCTGAGGAAGAGGGTAAGCCACGTGGCATCGAGAAGGAAGATCCTAAGTACGACGAGGCTAAGAAGGCTATGAAGGATTCTCAGAAGAAGTTCGCTAAGACTTTGGCTTCATACGCAGAGGTTTACGTTAACGACGCATTCGGTACTGCTCACAGAAAGCACGCTTCTACAGCTGTTATCGCTGACGAGTTCGCTGATGATAAGAAGATGTTCGGTTTCCTTATCAACAAGGAGCTTAAGGCAATGGACGGTGTTCTTGCTGCTAAGAAGGAAGGCTTCACAGCTATCATGGGTGGTTCAAAGGTTTCTGATAAGATCAACATCATCACTAACCTTCTTGACCGTGTAGAGAACCTTATCATCGGTGGTGGTATGGCTTACACATTCGTTAAGGCTCAGGGTGGTAAGATCGGTAACTCACTTTGTGAGGAGGATAAGCTTGACCTTGCTCTTGATATCATCGCTAAGGCTAAGGCTAAGGGTGTTAACCTACTTCTTCCAGTTGACGCTTTGAACGCAGATAAGTTCGACAAGGACGCTAACACTAAGGAGACAGCTATCGACCAGACTCCAGACGGATGGATGGGTCTTGATATCGCTTCTAAGTCTATCGCTAACTTCCAGAAGGTTATCGAGAACTCTAAGACTTTGATCTGGAACGGACCTATGGGTGTATTCGAGTTCGACAAGTTCGCTGCTGGTACAACTGCTATCGCTAAGGCTGTTGCTGCTGCAACTGCTAAGGGTGCTTACTCTTTGATCGGTGGTGGTGACTCAGTTGCTGCAATCAACAAGAACAACTTGGCTGACAAGGTTTCTTACGTGTCAACAGGTGGTGGTGCAATGCTTGAGTACATGGAGGGTAAGGTTCTTCCAGGTATCGCTGCAATCCGTGGTGACAAGTAATCCTTATTAAAGGTTTATATAGAGAGCCGGTTCGATTGGATCGGCTCTTTTTTTGTTTAGTTCATTCTCGTTTTGTTGCTGATATTTGAGGATTGTTAAGGGCGGAACGCCATAAGTTCTTTTCATGTATGAGCCGAAAAAACAGATTAAGTTGTATAAATTAATTAATTTGGCTATAGAGTTGAGGATTGTTAAGGGCGGAACGCCCTAACCCTTCCTTTCTAGTGCGAGCCGTAGGCGAGCACATATAGAAAAATACAGAGACTCGGAGTTTTAAGAGTAAGTCTTAGACTTTTTTTGATGAAAGAGACGAAAATGCTGTAATTATGGTATTGCCTTTCAGGCAATTTTTTCGTATCATCGTCACATTATTCCGAGACTTCGTCATTGGGTTACTCACGCTTTGCTCGGTAGCGTCTTTCAGACGAAAAAAATGAAAATGTCAGTCATGAATTAGGACAGAACCAATTTTATTTGTTCAAGATTTTACATACTACAATATTTTGTTACATTTGTGAAAAAGATACTCAGATTTAAATAATATTTACCAAGAATCATCTACGGTTATGAAAAGTCGCATCGCCTACATAATTTTACTTTTGATGACGTTTGTATTCCCGTCTTTTTCTCAGAATTCATATATAGATTATGAATATGTTGATGGAACGAAGGAAAGAAATACAATTGGTACGGAAAGATTCTATTGCCGTTATTATCAAAATGAAGGATCGTCATATAGAATAAAGACCATTTATATAGATAATGTCTTTGATACATTAATTCCCAATATAGGTTCGCAAATTTTTGACAAATTGATATTTAAATTTAATGATGGAGAACTATCCGATGTTATAGGTCCTAGTATACAATGTATGGGAGACCGTTTAGATAGTTATGAATATAAATTAGATAAAGTAAATCCTAAAGCTGGAATTATGTCTGTTTTATTTAAGTCTAATTCCCTTCCTAGATTTGCATACCATAATGGAAAACAGATTTCATCCATTTCAGGTCGTATCTCTTATTTCAAAGTCAAAACCATTCCGTCGAAGATATTAAATGACGAATTGAGAGAGAATCTTAAACCTTTCTATCCGACATCGTTGATTGAAAAATCAGATGGCTCATATTTAGACTTCGTTTTACTGTCGTATAATGAGGATGAAAAAAATACAAAGCTAAATGGTTTGTCTTTAGAGCGAGTGAAAGTAATAAATAATCTAAAGCGGATGGGATATACGTTGACCAGCCAGAAAGGAGTGTTCCCACTTACTTACCAGAATCAAAATGGAAACACTATCTTGATGTATGAAACTAGTATTATGGTAAAAGTCAAGGATTGAAAATGACTTGTAAGTTTTGCGTGAATCTTTAAAAATAGATTTGTTTATGAAAAATCGGATGACATATATAATACTATTTTTATTTGCTTTCATTTTTCAATTGAATGCTCAACTTCAGTATGTTGATTATGAGTATGTTGATGGAACGAAGGAAAGGGAGGCAATAGATATGAGAAGAATCACTTTTCGGTATTATTATAATGATAGATTGTCATATAGAATT
>OCTX012285113.1_pt1 | contig 49873 bp, 27 predicted proteins | sample 1539691 | NCBI WGS metagenome assembly OCTX01 (sample SAMN02144231, study PRJEB22623) | gut metagenome | biome: sheep rumen | host: Ovis aries | place: New Zealand
ATACGCAAAGACACTCCTCCTGTCGATGGAGTACACCTTATTATATATATAAGGGATCATTTGTTAGGCATAGATGACATATAAATCATCTAAACGCAGACGCCTCTGTTGCATCACCGCTGTACTTGGATTCAAAGTTGCGAAGTTTGATCTTACAGACAGGTAACGTTAAGAAAACGTCTCTCGAGACTGGCCGTACAACTGGCCTGAAGTCTCTTTCCACAAAATTACATTTTGCAGCCCGTCCACGCGCGAACAGGCTTTACACGATGCAAAGATAGATATAATTTTCGAATTACCAAATATTTTTTAGAAAAAATTACAAATTACCCCCATTTTTTCTGATTTGAACAGGAAAATAAATAGTTAAAAATACATAAAAGCCGAGGGCAATACTGCTCTCGGCCTATTTCAAGACATTCCCACACGGGGGATAGAGGGGGGAATTAATCCTGAATCAGACACTCACCGGTCATGTCGGCAGGCTGCTCTAATCCCATGATATGGAGAATGGAAGGAGCCACATCAGCTAAGCGACCATCCTTGACGGTGGCGCTGTTGTTGTTGGTGACATAGATGAAGGGTACGGGATTCAGCGAGTGAGCTGTATTCGGAGTACCATCAGGATTGATGGCGTTATCGGCATTACCATGGTCGGCAATGATGATGGCCTCGTAATCGTTGGCCTTGGCAGCCTCAATCACTTCCTGTACGCAGTGGTCAACAGCCCATACAGCCTTGGCGATAGCGTTATAGACACCTGTATGACCCACCATGTCGCCATTGGCGAAGTTGACAACGATAAAGTCATACTTATTCTCATTGATGGCTGCCACCAGCTTGTCTTTCACCTCATAAGCCGACATCTCAGGCTTCAGGTCGTAGGTAGCCACCTTGGGAGAAGGAACCAAAATGCGGTCCTCGCCTTCGAAAGGCTCTTCGCGACCACCATTGAAGAAGAAGGTGACGTGAGCATATTTCTCTGTCTCGGCAGTGTGCAACTGCTTCTTGCCCTGACGAGAGAGGTATTCGCCCAGTGTATCTTCTACGTTCTCTTTGGGGAAGAGAATGTGTACGCCTGTGAACGAGGCATCGTATGGTGTCATGCAGTAGTACTGCAGTCCGGGAACGGTCTTCATGCCCTGCTCCTCCATATCCTGCTGAGTGAGCACGATGGTCAATTCCTTGGCGCGGTCGTTACGGAAGTTGATGAAGATGACTACATCGCCCTCCTCAATCAGACCGTTCACACTGGCATTGTGGATAGGCTTGATGAATTCGTCGGTCACACCCTCATCATAGCTTTCCTGCATAGCCTGCACCATATCGGTAGCCTGCTTTCCTTCACCTTTTACCAGCAAGTCGTAACCTTGCTTCACTCTTTCCCAACGCTTGTCGCGGTCCATTGCATAGAAACGGCCTACGATAGAAGCGATGGCTGCATCGTTCTTCTCGCACTCAGCCTGCACCTGCTCGATGAAGCCCTTACCAGAGTGGGGGTCTGTGTCACGACCATCCATGAAACAATGTACGAAAGTCTGATTCTTCAGACCATAGTGCTTACCCACCTCAATGAGTTTGAAGAGATGGTCGAGTGAAGAGTGAACACCACCGTCAGAGGTCAGACCCATCAGATGGAGTTTCTTGTTATTCTCCTTTGCGTATGTATATGCTGCCTTTATCTGAGGATTCTCCACGATAGAGCCGTCCTTGCAGGCACGATTGATTTTCACCAAATCCTGATATACGATGCGACCGGCACCGATATTCAAGTGACCTACCTCAGAGTTACCCATCTGACCATCGGGCAGACCTACGTCTTCGCCAGAAGCCTGTAACTGAGAATGAGCTGATACAGCCGTCAGATAATCCAAATACGGAGTTGGGGTGTTGTAAATCACATCACCTTTACCATGCTTACCGATTCCCCATCCGTCGAGAATCATAAGTAATGCTTTCTTTGCCATAATTCTATATTGTTTATATACCTTATTAATAATATCGGGTGCAAAGGTACTTCTTTTTTTTTAATAATCATCATGTAAACCAAAAATATAACAAGAAATTTGGTCAGTCGGATAAAAATCATTACCTTTGCGCAATAACTAACAACGTACACCCCTATGACTAAAAAATTTTTATTGGGCTTGATAGCCTTATTAACTGCAACAACAATGAGTGCACAACCCAAATTGCGAGCCGACAATATTGACGAGGTATTGAAAGCCATGACCCTTGAAGAGAAAGCAAAACTATTAGTAGGCGGAGCCAACAATTTCTTCAGCACAGGTGCTGTCGTAGGCGGCGAAGCTAAATTGGTGCCTGGTGCAGCCGGTACCACTGCCGAAATTGCCCGCTTGGGTATTCCCGCTACGGTATTGACCGATGGTCCTGCCGGTGTTCGTATCGACCCTATCCGCAAGGGCAGCAATCAGACTTACTATGCCACGGCATTCCCTATCGGTTCCTGCTTGGCTTCTACATGGAATACCGATTTGGTAGCCAAGGTGGGCGAAGCCATCGGTAAGGAGACGAAAGAGTATCGTTGCGACGTTATTCTGGGTCCTGGTATGAATCTGCATCGCAATCCTCTTTGCGGTCGCAACTTCGAATACTACAGCGAAGACCCTCTGTTGACGGGTAAGATAGCTGCTGCCTACATCCATGGCGTACAGAGCCAGGGAGCTGGTGTATCGGCTAAGCACTTTGCCGTCAATTCGCAGGAGACACTCCGTACCAGTGTTGACGAGCGCGTCAGCCAGCGTGCTGCCCGCGAACTCTATCTGCGTGGCTTCGAAATTGCCGTTCGCGAGAGTAATCCTTGGACCATCATGGCTTCCTATAATCAGGTGAATGGCACCTATTCTATGGGAAATCACGATTTGCTGACCAGTATTCTGCGTGACGACTGGGGCTATAAGGGAATGGTAATGACCGACTGGATTGGTATTCGTGAAGGACTGACCACTGCCAGTGAGGTACATGCCGGCAACGACCTGATGGAACCAGGTCAGCCTGCTCAGGCAGACGAGATTGTGGCTGCTGTCAAGAACGGAACCCTTGATATCGCTGATGTTGACCGCAACGTCCGCCGTATGTTGGAATATATCGTGAAGACTCCAAGTTTCCACAAATACCCTGCAAGCAACAAGCCTGATTTCGCTGCACATGCTGCCATCACACGTCAGAGTGCTACCGAGGGCATCGTACTGTTGAAGAACAACGGAGCACTGCCTTGGAAAGACAATAGCATCAAGACGGTAGCCCTGTTTGGCGAGAATTCCTACGATTTCTTCTCTGGCGGTACGGGTTCTGGCTGTGTGCATCCCCCATACGTAGTAGATATGGTGAAGGGACTCCAGAATGCAGGCATCAACTCATCGAAGACGCTTAGCGAAATTTACACCAAGTATATCGACTTTGCCAAGGTTAAGTTCCAAGCCGAGCGCCATCCTGCCAAGTGGTATCAGATGGAGATGTTCGGACAACAGAAATATCCTGAAATCGGCATCAGTCCTATCTGTATTAATAATGAGGTGAAGACTGCCGATGCTGCCATCGTGACTATCGGCCGCCAGGCTGGCGAAGGTGTCGATCGCGACATTGCCACCGAGTTCAACCTCATCCCTGAGGAGCAGGCTCTTATCAAGGATGTTTGCAACGCCTTCCATGCTGCCGGCAAACCAGTTATCGTGATTATCAACTCCGGTTCGGTTATCGAGACAGCTTCGTGGAGTGGTTATCCTGATGCCATCCTCTGCGCTTGGCAACCCGGTGAGGAAGGTGGTAATTCCATTGCCGACCTGCTGACGGGTAAGGTGAATCCATCAGCTAAGCTCACCATGACATGGCCTATTGCCGCTACCGACCATCCTTCTACCCAGAACTACCCTGGCAACATCGATTTCTACTCGTTCCAAGAGGCTAAGGGCAACAAGGCTGCTCTCCCCGGCTATGACTACACCAACCACGACGAGGATATCTATGTCGGCTATCGCTATTTTGACACTTTCAATAAGAATGTCGCTTATCCTTTCGGTTATGGTCTCAGCTATACCACTTTTGAATATAGTGATGCTGCCGTTAAGGTGAACGGCGATGTCATCTCCGTTTCCATCACCATCAAGAACACAGGCAAGGTGGCTGGTAAGGAAATCGCACAGGTCTATGTAGCAGCACCGAAGGGCTCAATCGAAAAGCCTCAGCACGAACTGAAGGGCTTTGCCAAGACCCGTGAACTGAAACCCGGTGAGAGCGAGACGCTGACCATTCAGATGCAGAAGCGCGAACTGGCTTCGTTCGACGAGGCTAACAGCCAGTGGATGACCGAGGCTGGTCAGTATGCCTTCCAAATCGGAGCTTCCAGCCGTGACATCCGCGCCACCGTCAATGCCAAACTCACGGAATATACCGAGAAGGTAAGCAATGTCTTGGCACCTAAGCACAAACTGAATATTCTGACCGCTTCGAAAAAGTAAGCAAACGTACTGGAGATGTACCGCTTATACCGACAATTTTTAACGGCAATGTTTTGCCTCGTGTCTGTCTTCGTAATGGCAGACACGGGGCGTCTCTATACACCCGACAAGTTGTCGAGCGGCATGATTACCTGCATCAGCCAAGACAAATACGGATACATCTGGATAGGAACAGAGTTCGGACTGAACAAGTTCGACGGCTATCGCTATACCGCCTATTTCCATAGTCACACCGACTCGCTGACTATTTCTGACAATGAAGTGTCGGTCATCTTTGTCGATAGCAAAAGCCGGCTATGGGTGGGAGGAGCCAGAGGTTTGGCTCGCTACGACTATGAGAACGACCGATTCAAGCCCTACCACTTCCCCGACAATCTGTCACCACGCGTGACTTCCATGACGGAATCGCCCGAAGGCGATATCCTGATTGGTACGGCAGGCTACGGCCTATTCTCCATTCAACAAGGTAGCGACTACATCCGTTACGAACACGCCTTCATCCAACGGCAAGCCGATGATTACTGCAGCCGCATCCATATCGACAGGCAGGGTTCTCTGTGGCGCAGCAGTCATCTGCGCGACATCACCCGCTTTACCGTCAAGAACAAAAAACCAGTGACCTTGCGCGACTACCCCTCGGAAAACGGTATTACGCGCAATTTTATCGAATACTCCCCACAAGAGATGCTCGTGGTGGGCATGTATGGTATCATGAGCTATCACTACAAGACAGGCGAGATGCACGAAACCGATTTCGACCTGTCGATACTGGACGGTAGCGCAAGCATCAAAAAAGCCTTTATGGACAGTGAGGGCGATATCTACATAGCCACCACTGGTGAAGGACTGATGGTGATACCGAAAGGGCAGCGCAAACTGCAACGCATCGAGAATGCCAGTGCCAACATCGACCTCTCGTCGGCGAATGTCGTTGATGTGATAGAAGATAAAGACCACAACCTATGGGTGGCATGTTATAACAAAGGACTGATTCTGATGACCAAACAGAAGGCAGCATTCCACTCCATGAGTTTCTCCAGTCAGCGTTTCGTGACGGGAGGTAACGTGGCTTCTATTGTGAGTGGCGATAACAACGACATCCTGTGTTCGGTGATGAACAACGGAATCTACCGCATCAACCATGAAGGACGCATCGTGCAACACCTTGCTTCGCCTGCCCGGACCCGTTACATCTATCGCGACAAAAGCGGTCAGTACTGGTTAGCAACCGAGAATACGCTTTATCGCTACAACCTGCAGAGCCAAACGGCTACGCTGGAGAAAGTTTTTGCCAGCGGACGCGACCTGAACTGCATCACCGACGACGGCGAGGGACACCTCTACATCAGTGTCTTCGGCATGGGACTCTGCATTTATAACACCCATACGGGCGAAAGCCAGATGCTGAGCATGATGCAGACCCAGCGCAGTGAGGGCTATCTGACCAACGACTGGTTGAAAGCACTGCTGTTTGATTCGCGCGGCATGCTTTGGATATGCACCACCGACGGTGTCTCGATGATGAACCCCAAGGGCAACGTCTTCAATTCACGCGGATGGAATGCATTGCTGAAAAACATACAATGTTATAGCATCTGCGAGACAGCCAACGGCGATATGCTCATCGGTACAGAATCAGGACTGTACCGCTATTATTGGAAAGAGAACAAGACAAAGGAAGACCCTAAAGCCCAAGCACTGAAGGACAAGATGATCTGCAGTATGATGAGAGATGACCAGGGCGACATCTGGATCTCGACGACCAACGGCATCTGGCAGTATTCTGACAAGCGTCAGGAACTGATAGGTCACGTCGGCGGCAACGGACTGCTCTATAAGGAATACGTCATCGGTTCTGCCCAGCGTCTGGCCAATGGTAGAATCATCTTCGGTGCTGCCGACGGCATCACGTCGTTCTATCCACAGGACATCAACAATCGTGAGAACCAGTTGGGCAATGTTTTCCTCACCCGTTTCTTCTGTAACGGACGAACCATCAATCCCATGAAGGAGGAATACGAATTACGGTATGCCGAAAACACCTTCACACTGGAATTTTCATTGCTCGACTATCAGAACACCGACAATATCTCGTTCCAATATCGCATCAATGGCAGCGACAACTGGATGCAGACCAACGAGGGTGTCAACCAAATCACCTTCACCGAAGTACAGCCAGGTCATTACTTCATCGAGGTAAGAGCCACCAGCAACGGTATTTTCAGCAAGGATGTCAAGCAACTGCACATCATCGTTTGCAAACCCTGGTACAAGTCATGGTGGGCTTATTTGCTCTATGCCGGCATCTTCTTCGTTATCCTGGGGCTTCTGCTCTATAACATTGACCGCCAGCGCCGTCGCGACTTGGAAGAAACGAAGATGCGCTTCCTGATTAACGCCACCCACGATATCCGTTCACCGCTGACACTCATCATGGGACCGCTTGAGAAACTGAAGCAACGGCTCAGCGACCAAGAGAATCAGGCAGACATCAACACCATCGACAAGAATGCCAAACGACTGATGCTACTGGTCAACCAGATACTGGACGGCAACAAGATTGACAAACAGCAGATGAAGCTCAGCTGTTCGAAGACCAATCTTGTGGAGTTCATCATGGGCATATTCAAGCTCTATGAGTATAATGCCCAACAACGCAACATCACCTTCCTCTTCGAACACCCCGAGGAGCCTGTATATGTGTGGATTGACCGCATCCAGTTCGACAAGGTCATCTCCAACTTGCTGTCGAATGCGTTCAAATATACCCACGACGGAGGCGAAATCAAGGTACGGCTCAGTCAACCTGCCGAAAAGTCGGTGGCTGTCATCGAAGTGACGGACAACGGCATCGGTTTCGAGGATGACAAGACGGAGGTTTTCTTCAACCGTTTCTACCAGGGAAAAAATTCCCGCGATCTGCATATCAACGGCACGGGTATCGGACTTAATCTCTGTCGCGCACTGACGGAGATGCACGGAGGACGCATTACGGCAGCCAACCGCAAGGACGGCACGACGGGAGCCATTCTCACCGTTCAACTGCCTTTAGGCAACAAACATCTGAAACCCGAACAGATAGAGAGCGACGAGAAAACGATGCGTACCAAAGGGCTGCGCAATCCCAAGAAACAGGCATCGCGCGACTTCACAATCCTCGTTGTTGACGACGACCCCGAGATAGGAGCCTATATCAAGCACGAATTGGGCGACTGGTATCGTTTCGACATAGCCCTCAACGGACGCGAAGCACTGAAACTGCTGCTCACCAAACCATTCGACCTGGTCATTACCGATGTCATGATGCCCGAAATGGACGGTATCACACTGCTGCGCAGCATCAAGTCGAACCAACTCATCAGCGACATCCCTGTCATCCTGCTCACGTCCAAATCGGAAGTGTCGTTCCGCTTAGAGGGGCTGAAGAAAGGTGCCGATGCCTTCCTGGCGAAACCCTTCTCGATGGAGGAACTGCACGTCCAGATTGATAATCTGGTGGATAACGTGCGTCGCTTGAAAGGTAAGTACGTGGGTGCCCAGAAGAAGGAAGAACTGGTGGAGGATGTCGAGGTGAAAGGCAACGATGACCAGTTGATGGAGCGCATCATCAAGTGCACCAACGAAAACCTGTCCAACCCCGATTTCGATGTCGAGGAACTGGCTAAGACCATCGGAATCAGTCGCACTCACCTGCATCGCAAGATGAAGAAGATGACGGGTATCTCTGCCAGCGAGTTCATCCGCAACATCCGTTTGGAGCAGGCTGCCCGACTCATTAAGGAAAAGAAAATCAATATTTCGCAGGTGGCTTATTCGGTAGGTTTCAACAACCAAACCCATTTCTCCACCGTCTTTAAGCGACATTTCGGCATGACCCCAAAGGCCTATCTGGAACAAGTAACAGAAGATAACAAAACAACCACAGATATATGAGAAAATTATTATTGACTATCATCGCTGCACTGGCAGCATCTTTCGTGTATGCCGAAGACGGACACCGCCTCTGGCTGAGATACGACATTGTCCGTAAGGCACAAGTAGAGGGTCCTGTAGGTTCACCAACCAGTAGTATTGCCATCACCGAACTCGAGAATCACTTCCTCGGTTCCCATGCCATGCTACGGCTCGATCCTGCCCTGCCCGACGACGAAGGTTTTACCATCAGTGGTAACGACGACCAACTCACTATTACCGCCCGTCGCCCCATCGGACTGCTTTATGGGGCTTACGAGGTTTTGCGCCTGCAAGCCACCGATGCACCCATCAAACCCATGACGCAGAAACCGCAGTTCAAACTCCGTCTGCTCAACCATTGGGATAATCTCGACGGCAGCATTGAGCGCGGCTATGCCGGCAACAGCATCTTCGAATGGTTCCATCTCGACGAGAATCTCATCCGCGAATATGCCCGTGCCAATGCTTCTATCGGCATCAACGGTTCGGTTTTGAATAATGTCAATGCCTCGCCTAAGATGCTCACCAAGGAGTATCTGCGCGAAGTGAAGAAGATAGCCGATATCCTGCGACCATACGGCATCCGCGTCTATCTTTCCATCAATTTTGCCACCCCCATGGCACTGGGTTACACCACGACTGCCGACCCGAAAGATGCCAAGGTAGCACGCTGGTGGAAGAGCAAGGCTCGCGAAATCTACAAACTGATTCCCGACTTCGGCGGTTTCCTGGTGAAAGCCAATAGTGAAGGACAGCCTGGTCCTGGTGATTACCAGCGTTCGCATGCCGATGGTGCCAATATGTTGGCAGAAGCGCTCGAACCCTTCGGCGGTATTGTGATGTGGCGCTGCTTCGTTTACGGTGCCAATCATAAGGGTGAAGACCGTGTGAAACAGGCTGTTTCGGAATTCAAGCCCCTCGATGGACAGTTCCATAAGAACGTGATTCTGCAGACCAAGAACGGACCACTCGATTTCCAGCCCCGCGAACCCTATAGTCCTATTTTCGACCAGATTCGCGAGACACCTAATATGGCAGAACTGCAAATCACGATGGAATATCTCGGTCAATCGACCCATCTGGTCTATCTCGCTCCCATGTGGAAGGAGTTCTTCCACTATGTAGAACCCCAGTGGCTGACGGGTATTGCCGGTGTAGCCAATATCGGCAAGGACACCAACTGGTGCGGTCATCATTTCGCACAAGCCAACTGGTATTGCTTCGGACGTCTGGCATGGAACCCACAACTCAGCAGCGAGGCGATAGCCCGCGAATGGCTCGAACAGACATTTACGACCGACGAAACTTTCGTCAATACCATGACAGCGTTCATGGAAGACTCGCGCGAGGCCTGCGTCAACTATATGATGCCGCTCGGACTGCATCACATCTTCAAATTCGACCATCACTACGGTCCCGACCCAGGCGGTTTCAAACCCGAATACCCCATCGAGTGGTGTCCTGTCTATTACCACAAAGCCGACAAGAATGGTGTTGGTTTCGACCGCACCTCACAAGGTTCCAATGCCGTCAGCCAGTATCGCGAGCCCTATGCCTCGCAGTACAATAAGTTGGAGACGTGTCCTGAGAACCTGCTCCTGTGGTTCCATCATGTGCCCTGGGATTATAAGATGAAGGACGGCTCCACCCTATGGGAATCATTGCAATACCACTATACCAAGGGTGTCATTGCCGTGGAATCGATGCACAACACATGGCACACTCTCATGCGCCATTATGTAGATGAGCAGCGTTGGCGCGAAGTGGATGAACGTTTAAGTCTTCAGGAGACCAATGCCCGTGAGTGGCGCGATATCTGCCTGAAATACTTCGGTCAATTTGCAAAACCCTGACAGAATATTACAAATCATAAAGAAAATGTTACTTTTCATAAAAAAGACCCCGAAAATGGGTCTTTTTTTGTGTTTTTAGGGTTTTTTGCCAAAAAAACACGCTTTTTCGTGTCTGAAACGAATTGAAAGGCATTTGGAACATATTGAAACGAGAGTTTTAAAATAAGTACCTACCTTTGCGCCATAGTTTTAACTAATTCAATAACAACAATCTAAAGATTAGCTATGCGTAAAAGTAAAACAACACTCATGGTGGGATTGTTAGCTCTGGTAGGGTTGACATACTCCCCTCAAGTACATGCCGACAATGCCCTGAAGGGTATGGCTGTACAGCAGTCTCAGGAGATTACTGGTAACGTCAGTGACTCTGAAGGCCCTCTGATTGGTGCTACTGTCAAGGTAAAAGGCAGTAACACAGGTGTCGTTACCGATATCAACGGTAACTTTTTCCTCCATTGTAATCCTGGAGCAACCCTCGTGATTTCTTACGTAGGTTATGTCTCTCAGGAGGTTCCCGCGCGCAATCATATTAATATAGTATTAGAGCAGGAAGGCCGCAACCTCAACGAGGTAGTGGTCATCGGTTATGGTACACAGCGCCGCGAGGCCGTTACCGGTTCTGTTGCTAATATCGGTGGTGAGAAGCTGAACCAGATTGCCGCCACTAACGCTGCCCAGGCTCTGCAGGGTCGTGTTGCCGGTGTCTTGATGACTCAGACTTCTTCTAAGCCAGGTGCCGAAATGCAGATCCGCATCCGTGGTCAGCGCTCTCTGAGTGCCAACAACGACCCACTGATTGTGCTCGACGGTATCCCCTTCATGGGTCAGCTTTCTGATATCAACCCCACCGACATCAAGTCGATGGATATTCTGAAAGATGCCTCTGCCACCGCTATCTACGGTTCTCGTGGTGCCAACGGTGTCATCATCATTACCACCATCAAGGGTGCTATGGGTGCTCCTGCCAAGGTGACCTATAACGGTTATGTGAGCTTCAAGAAGATTTTCAAGAAGTATCCGATGATGGACGGTCCTACGTTCTCTAAGATGCGTCAGTATGCCGGTAAGTATCAGAACTCCCTCGACGAGAGCGACGATACCAATTACGACTGGCAGGACAGCTATTATCGCACTGGTGTAGGTACCAGCCACGACCTCTCTGTTGCCGGTGGTACCAATGGCGGTAGCTATAGCTTCGGTATTGGTTACTATCACGACGAGTCTGTTGTTCCTACCGAGGGTTACGACCGTGTGAACATCCGTGGTAACTTCGACCAGATGGTGGGCAAGTGGTTCCGCTTCGGTTTGAGCACCAACACCAGCTATCGCAAGACGCAGGGTGTCAACAATATCTATAATGTACTGTCATCTTCTCCATTGTCAAGTCCTTACGATGCCGATGGTAATCTGAAGCGTTACAACACGCTGCCTGCCGACGATCAGGTAGTCATCACAAAAGATGTTGTTGAGAACATTAAGGATCAATGGTTGAGCGAGAACAAGGGTATTGGAACCTACAATACCTTCTTCGCTGAGGTCAAATGCCCTTGGCTGGAAGGTCTGAGCTACCGTATCAACGTCGGTTTGAACTATCGTACCTCTAAGGGTGGCGGTTTCACCGGCACGGGTGTTAACAATAAGGATGCCAATGCTGTCAACGGCGGTTGGATTACCAATGACATCACTCGCAACTGGACGGTTGAGAATCTGGTTACCTTCAATCGCACTTTTGCTGAGAAGCACGACCTGAATGTTGTTGCCATGTATTCAGCAGAACAGACACGCTATGAGTCTTCTGGTGCTAACGCACAGAATATGCCTGCCAACTACATGCAGTACTACAACCTCGCATCTGCTATCGGTGAGGTTAGCCTCAACAACTTCAACTACTGGCAGAGTGGTCTGACTTCCTGGATGGGTCGTGTGATGTATTCTTACGACAATAAGTATATGATTTCTGCAGCCCTCCGTTCCGACGGTTCTTCTCGTCTGGCAAAGGGTCATCAGTGGCACACCTATCCCGCTGTCAGCGCTGGTTGGAATATCAACCGCGAAAAGTTCATGGAGAACCTGAAGTGGATTGACAAGTTGAAGTTCCGCGTAGGTTACGGTGAAACTTCTAACCAGTCTATCAACCCCTACTCTACACTGGGTACACTGGGTGTTCGTAACTACAACTTCGGTGACGCTCAGAGCGCAGGTTTGTATGTAACAAGACTTCCAAACGCTGAACTCGGCTGGGAGTATTCCAAGACTTGGAACTTCGGTCTTGACTTCTCACTGTTCAATGGTCGCCTCTATGGTTCGTTCGAATACTATATCCAGAAGACCAAGGACGTACTGCTCGACATCACACTGCCTTCTACCTCAGGTGTAGGAAGCTATACCGGTAACATCGGTAAGACCCAGAACAAGGGTTGGGAATTCTCTCTGAACGGTATCATCATCGATAATAAGAACGGATGGAACTGGGAGGCAGGTATCAACCTCTATCAGAACCGCAACAAGTTGGTTGAACTGGCTTCAGGTGCCGACCGCGACGAGGGCAACCGCTGGTTCGTTGGCTATCCTATCGACGTGATCTACGACTACGAGTACCAGGGTCTGTATCAGGCAGGTGAAGAGGACGCTATGAAGATCCTCGAACCTGGTGGTAACATCGGTATGATCAAGGTGAAATATACAGGCGACTACGACGAGAATGGTCTGCCTACCCGTGCCATCAATGCCAGCGATCGTCAGATCATGAGCATGGAGCCCGACCTCGTGGGTGGTTTCAATACAAGTGTTTCTTACAAAGGTTTTGACCTGAACGTGATTGGTGCCTTCCAGATTGGTGGTAAGCTCATCAGCGCCATCCACTCATCTAACGGTTACCTGAACATGCTGACCGGTCGTCGTAACAACCTCGATATCAACTACTGGACCGAGGAGAACACCGGCGCCAAATATCCGAAACCAGGTGGAATCCAGAGCGGTGATAACCCCAAGTACGGTTCTACCCTCGGTTACTTCAATGCCGGCTATATGAAGATTCGTGCCATCACACTGGGTTACAACTTCGACAACCTCAAGTGCATCAAGGACTTCGGCATCAGCCGTTTGCGCCTCTATGCTACCGTTCAGAACCCCTTCGTGCTCTTCTCGCCATTCAACAACGAGAGCGGACTTGACCCCGAGACCAACTCTTGGGCTAACGAGAATACAGCTGTTCCTTACTCAGAATACTCTGGTAAGCACAAGATGCCTATCGTAGGTTACAACACACCTGTTACCCGCAACTTCATCTTCGGTCTGAATGTAACTTTCTAATTGAAAACTGAAAACTGAAAATTGAAAATTATGAAAACGAAAAGTTTAAAATATATTTTTGCTGCGGGTCTGATGTGCTGTGGCATTTCTACCACAATGACCTCTTGTAGCAGTGTGCTCGATGAAGAACCACGCAGCAGTTTCGACCCTTCGTTCTTCAACACAGACAAGGGTATTGAGGGTGGTCTTACTGCTCTTTACGCTCACCTGCGCTATTTCTATGGCAACGGTTACTATCTGAACACCCTCGAAACGGGTACCGATGAGTACACCTATGGCCAGTCTGCCGACGGCAACTTCAAGGACGCCGACCTCTCAGGCGTTGGTCAGGTAGTTCCTACCAGCACCGTGGCTGGTGGTGCTTGGGGCGAATTGTTTGCTAATATCAACACCTGCAATGGCCTTATCGAAAACGGCACAGCAGCAGGCTTGTCTGATGCACTGTTGGCTGAGGCTTATTTCTTCCGCGCCTTCGACTATTTCATCCTCGTGCAGACCTACGGTGGTGTGCCCCTGGATCTCGGTGCCGGCGAACTGAAGTTCAATACGTCAACCATTCGTTCTTCCGTACGTAACACCGTTCCTGAGGTATATGAGAAGTGTATCTTCCCCGACCTCGAGAAAGCTGTCAACGACCTGCCTGACAATCCTCGTATGACAGGTACGGCTGCCAAGAACCTGGCTCGCCTCTATCTGGCTAAGGCTTACCTCACCTACGGCTGGTGGTTGGAGAATCCTAACAACATTCCTACCTATCCCGAGTGCTCGCGCGACGCTTCGCAGGCTCAGTCTTACTTCAAGAAGGCTTGGGACACTGCCAAAGCTGCCATCGACGCTCCTGGACCTTACGGACTGATGCCTACTTTCTACGATGTCAACGTAGCTAAGAACGACCGCAACAAGGAAATCATGCTCTATGCCGACCACAACGAGAACGAGAAGTTCGGTAACGGCGGTGCCGGTTACGGCTGGGGTGGCGGTGGTTCTCCTGAGAACTTCGCTTACTGGATGGAAACTTGGAACTATACCGAAATCACGGCTCTTGCCTCTTCTGGCGACAAGAAAGTGAATCCCATTCAGCGTGAGGCTGTTCAGGCATTGGGTCGCCCTTGGACGCGTATGGCTCCTATTGCCGACAACTTCCTTGAGGGTGGCGTATGGGAAGATGCTGTCAAGGCTATCGACTCTCGTTATGATGCAACCTTCACCCTGCGCTATCATACCAACCTCGCACAGTCTGGTGCCGACAAGTTTGTCTATGGTGCCAATGGCATGCAGGTAGGTCCTGGTGAGGTTTACTTCAGCTTCGTCGATGAGGCAACAGAAGCAAATATCGACTGGACCAAGACAACGGCTACCATCAATGGCAAAGAAGAAGAGGTTACCCGCTTCAACTTCGGTAAGCTTCCAGGTCGTGCCGACTTCGTGCGCAGTGTCAAGAACATCAGTCGTAAGTGCTACCCCATCAACTGGAAGCTCGGTATTGCCCGTTCTGACAACAACGGTGGCTTAGGTTCTAAGGTGAACGGTGGTTCTCCACGTCCCTGGAGTATTGCTAAGTTCTCTGAGTTCTATCTCATAGCTGCCGAGGCTGCTGTGAAATTGGGCAAAAACGCTGATGCAAAGGATATGGTGAATGTTCTGCGTGCACGTGCCGGTAAGATGACTTTCAATCAGAACGACAATGTGGCTGTGAATATCGACAACAGTGCTGCTATGCTGGCTGCTACTCCTGCTACCATCACCATCGACTACATCCTCGACGAGCGTAGCCGTGAGTTCTGGGGCGAGGGTTACCGTTGGTTCGACCTTGTGCGCACTCAGAAGTGGACCGAGCGTGCCAAGACCTATCACATTGCAGGCAGCGATTATGTTGACACCTCTCTGCAGACCGTTACCCGCGATATTCCTGCCGGCTACTACCTTCGTCCTATCCCACAGGGTCAGCTCGACGGTATGGAGATGACAGCAGAGGAGAAGGATAACTACCAGAACCCTGCTTACCGTACAAAATAAGGTGTGGAACTAATATCTTAGTGAAATAAAAACTTAAGTATATTTTGTTCATTTGTGTGTTTATAGAGAAAAGGCTGCGCAGCGATTGCGTAGCCTTCTCTTGTTTCAAGTTTCAAGTTTCAAGTTTCAAGATTCAAGATTCAAGATTCAAGTTTCAAACCTGAAACCTGAAACCTGAAACCTGAAACCTGAGAACCTGAAACTTGAAACTTTAAAACCTGAAACCTTAATAATCAAACGAGCTTCCTCCTAAGAATTCCCTCAGCAGTGAGGTGGGTGGAATCTGCGTGTCGGGTATTGGTTTGATGTACCGCAGGAACTTCAGTAATCGGTAAGCCTCAGCATACTCCACACAATTTTCGGGCACCTGCTCCAATATGGGGATGGCTTGCGAACGAATCACTGCCAACTCAAACATCATGGCAGTATTGAACATCGCATCGGCATTCTCCTGGAAGGGGAATATCCAACGGTTCTCACCCCTGCGCACCGACGGCCATCTGCGTATGGTGTCCTGTGCCGACACCCCACGGTATTTATAGTCGCGAACGATGCGGCGCAGCAGTCGGTTGTCCGTCGTGGGAATATAGTTGTGGTTGTCCAGCAGTATCGTGGTCAGCGCCGATGCATAGACGTAGAACTTCTGGTCTTCCGGTATCTGTGCCGTCAGTTCGGGGTTCAGCGCATGAATACCCTCCACCACCAGCACCTCGTTGCCCTTCAGTTGCAGTTTGCGTCCACTCATCTCGCTCTTTCCGGTATGGAAGTTATAGCGCGGCAGTTCCACTTCCTCGCCCCTCATCAGCGCATTCATCTGATTGTTCAGCAGTTCGATGTCCAGTGCGTGCAGATGCTCATAGTCGTAGTCGCCGTCGGCATCGCGCGGAGTGCGGTCGCGACTCACGAAATAATCGTCCAGCGAAATGCCCACCGGTCGGATGCCGTTCACTGCCAAGTGTACCGACAATCGCTTACACGTGGTGGTCTTACCCGACGACGACGGACCCGCTATCAGCACCATCTTCACCCCACGGCGCTGTTTGATTTCGTCGGCTATCTGTCCGAATTTCTTCTCCTGCAGGGCTTCCGACACCTGTATCAGTGCGTTCGCCTTCCCACTCTCGATGGCTTCGTTCAGGTCGCCCACCGTGCGCATGCCCAGTATCTCCTGCCATCCGTGGTGCTCCTTGAATATCTCAAACATTTTCGACTGCCGGACAAAGGCACCCAGTTTCGAGGGGTCTTCCCTCGAAGGTATGCGCAGCAGCAGTCCGTCGTAGTAAGGTTCCAGTCCGAACAGCTTCAGTTGCGACGTATTGGTCAGCATCGACCCATAGTAATAGTCGGCATACCCGTCCAGTGTATAATAGGTGGTATAGAGCCGTCCCAAGCTTCTCAGCAGTTTGGCTTTTGACTTCGAGCCCATCTTCTCAAACATCTTGATGGCTTCCTCCGTGGTGGTTTCATGTCGGTGTATGGGCAGTGCCGCGTCTATCAGTTCCTGCATCCTCGTGCGCAGGTCGTGGGCGTCGTCGGGTGTAATCACATCGTCATTTGCATTTCGCCCTTTACCCTTCACTCTCCTGATATCGACATAATAGCCGTTCGACACCGGTATGTCAATCACCACCGTACAGTTGGGCCACAGGTCGTGGGCTGCTTTGTTCAGCACGAAAAACAGCGAACGGGTATAGGCGCGCTGGGCTGATGCATTGGTCAGATCAAGGAATTCCACATCCTTGTCGCGGAACACTTGGAAGTGCATTCCCTCCACCTTGTTATTCACTCTCGCACAGATCGGACCGTACTCCATTTCCAGTCCGCTTTCAGAAAAAATTTCAGAAAGTGTGCTTCCAATGTTGCAATTCAGATTTTTTTTATTATTTTTGCAACGGATTAGGACTTTTTGTTCCATAAACGTTCTGATTTTTAGTATATCTGCTGCAAAAATAGCAAAAAAAATTGAATAATATATGTCTATCTGGATTATTTTCAAACTACTTGGCTCGCTGGCCCTCTTGATGTTCGGTATGAAATCAATGAGTGAGGCTTTGCAGAAGATGGCGGGCCCTCAGCTCCGCCATGTCTTGGGAGCTATGACCACTAATCGTTTCACGGGAATGCTGACGGGTATGCTCGTCACCGCTTCCGTGCAGTCCAGTACCGCCACCACCGTCATGACGGTTTCGTTTGTCAATGCGGGTCTGCTCACGTTGGCACAGGCTATTTCCGTCATCATGGGTGCCAATATCGGTACTACGCTCACCGCATGGATCATGTCGGCAGGTTTCTCGTTCAACATCACCGACTTTGTCTATCCCGCTTTCTTCATTGCCATCATTCTCATCTACTATAAACAGAAGCGTTATATCGGCGATTTCCTCTTCGGTATCTCCTTTATGTTCTTGGGATTGGGAACGTTGCGACAGACGGGCATCGACATGCATCTGGGCGAGAATCAGGCAGTGCTCGATTTCTTCGCCTCCTTCGACCCCAGTTCTTTCTCCACCACCATCATCTTCCTGCTCTTGGGCGGCATCCTCACCTTCTGTGTGCAGTCGTCGGCAGCCGTCATGGCTATCACCATGATTCTCTGTTCGTCGGGCGTACTGCCTATCTATCAGGGTATTGCCCTCGTCATGGGTGAGAACATCGGTACCACCGTCACTTCCAATCTGGCTGCCATGTCGGCTAATACGCAGGCACGCCGTGCAGCCTTGGCACACATGTTCTTCAATGTCTTCGGTGTCATTTGGATTCTCTTCATCTTCCGCCCCTTCGTCGATATGGTATGCGGCTTCGTAGGTTACGACCCCGCCATGACCAAGGAAGTTGCGGGCACGGCGGCATTCTTGGAAAATTCTGCCAAGTTGAGTTTCGTACTGGCAGCCTTCCACACCTGTTTCAATGTGGCTAACACGGGCATCCTCATTTGGTTCATCCCGCAGATCGAGCGTTTCGTCTGCTGGGTTATCAAATCTAAGAAGGTCGATGAGGACGAGGATTTCCGTCTGCACTTCATTACAGCTGGTTTCATGAAGACTCCCGAACTCTCTGTACTCGAAGCCCAGAAGGAGATTCAGTTGTTCTCCGACCGTATGCAGCGCATGTTCCACATGGTGCGCGACCTCCTCGAACTCTCCAGTTCGGCTACGGCTAAGAATATGAGTGCACAGACGGGCGATTTCAATAAGCTCTTTACGCGCATCGAGAAGTACGAGGGTATTTCCGATAATATGGAACTCGAAATTGCCAAGTATCTCGACTCCGTAAGCGATGCCCACCTTTCCGACGATACCAAGGCTAAAATCCGTGCCATGCTGCGCGAGATTTCTGAATTGGAGTCTATCGGCGATGCCAACTATAACATCGCACGCACCATTTCACGCAAGTATCAGGGCAAGCAGGAACACTTCTCCGAGAAGCAGTACGACCATATCCATCAGATGATGGAACTCACCGACGAGTCTCTCACGCAGATGAACCGCCTGCTCAATGGTCGTAAGGAGTCCTTCGATGTCAACCGTACCTTCAACATCGAGAACGAAATCAACAACTACCGCAACCAGCTCAAGTCGCAGAACATCAACGATGTCAACAACCATGAATATACCTACGCCGTAGGCACCATCTACATGGACATCGTCAACGAGTGCGAAAAACTGGGCGACTATGTAGTCAACGTGGTTGAGGCACGTATGGGAAAAAGGTAACCTGAAACCTGAAACCTGAATCTTGAATCTTGAAACTTGAATCTTGAAACCTGAAACCAAATAAAAATTCAGCATAAATGAAGCAAATAGTTAGAATATCATTAGCATTGTGTTTGGCGATTCTGTCGCCAAACACAATCACCGCCCAGATAACCACCGCAGGCATCAGCGGCGAAGTGACAGCAGGAAACGAAGAGGCCATCGGAGCCACCGTCACTGCCAAACACGTACCTTCGGGTACTGTCTATCGCGCCATTACCAATATCGATGGCCATTACACCATCTCGGGTATGCGTGCCGGCGGACCTTATGAGGTCGAAATCAGCTACATCGGTTTCCAGACCGGGCTGTTCACCGATATCGAGTTAAAACTGGGCGAAATCAGCGTCATTGATGCACAGCTCCACGAGGCAGGCGAACTGCTGCAGGAAGTGATGGTGATTGGCAAGCAGAACAATACCATGCGCTCCGACCGTTCGGGGGCTGTCACCAACCTCAATGCCGAAGCCATGTCGGTGGTACCCACCATCGGACGCTCCATGACCGACATCATGAAGATGATGCCCCAGTCGGCAGCTAATGGTCTCTCCGTCGGAGGCGGTAACTTCCGTCAGTCTAATGTCACCATCGACGGTGCTTCGTTCAACAATGCCTTCGGACTCGACGAGACACTGCTGCCTGGCGGCGGCACTCCCATCTCGCTCGATGCGTTGGATCAGATGACCATCTCCGTCACACCCTACGATGTGCGTCAGAGCGGTTTCGTCGGTGGCGGTGTCAATGCTGTCACCCGCAGCGGTACCAATCAGTTCCGCGGCTCCGTCTATACCTACATCACCAGTTCAAGTCTGAAAGGCTCACGGGTAGGAAACACGTCACTGCCCATCACCGACGGACGCAACGACACCTACGGCATGACCTTCGGAGGACCCATCCTCAAGGATAAGCTCTTCTTCTTCGTCAATGCCGAGATAGAGGACAACAAGACCGCAGGACCCATGGCACGGGCGGGAGACGGCGGCACGTCATTCTCAAGCACCAGCCGTCGCCCCATGCTCAGAGAACTGGAGAGCCTCTCCGACTACCTGCGCAACACCTACGGACTGGAGACTGGTCCCTGGCAGGACTACAGTGTCAAGACACCAGCCTATCGCATCCTGGCACGTCTGGACTGGAACATCAACGACAACCATCGGTTTAATATCCGCTTCACCAAGTCCAACCGCAAGAACAGCAATCCTGCCACCATCTCGCGCACCATCGGCAGTAGCCAGGAGACAGCCATCTATAACGGCAGCCGCAACAACTATGGCAGCAACACCAACTATGGCATGTCCAGCTTCTCCAGCCGCTATTATTCCGAGTTCCGCTTCACCACACTGGCTGCCGAGCTCAACAGCACCTTCGGAGCATGGCACAACACACTGCGCGGCACCTACTCCTTCCAAGACCAGCCTCGCTCCAACGAATACGGCATCAACACCCCCGTCATCGAAGTCGTCATGAGCGACGGACAGTCACCCGCCCACTATCCCACATGGGCACTCACGGGCGACCTCTATTCCTATGGCAATGTGGCACAGACCAAGACCACCGTCATCACCGACGAGGCAAACGTCACCTTCGGCAAGCACAACCTCTTTGCCGGTATCCAGTATGAGCATAACTACGCCTCCAACGGCTATGCACAGGCGGCAGCAGGCTACTATGCCTATGAAGCCACGCCCCAGCAGGTGGCTAACGGTCAGTGGGCTGACATCTTCAACGCACCCCCGCGCCTCTTCGGTATCACCTACGGCAACAATGCCGGCCACTCTATGTTCACGGCAGAGATGAAGACCAACCAATGGTCGTTCTACCTACAGGACAATATCGCCCTTTCCGACCGCTTCCGCCTCTCTGCCGGTGTCCGTCTGGAACTGCCCTCCTACCCCTCACTGCAGAATAATTTCAATCAGGAATACTACGACCTCGACTTCGGAGGCAGCCACTTCCGCACCGATAACGTACCCTCCGCCAGTCTCAGCTTCTCGCCCCGTGTAGGCTTCAACTGGGACATCCTCGGCGACCGCCGCTTCATCCTGCGTGGCGGTACGGGCATCTTCGTCGGCCGTCTGCCCTTCGTATGGCTCGTCTCGTCAGTACTCAACTCAGGCATGGGACAGACCTCCTATGTCGCTACCGACAGCAACGGAAAGGTGAGGCCCACCTTCACCATGAGCCAACACGACATGCTGCAGCAGATCAACGCCCAGAACGCCACCTCCGTACCCAGCGGTCCCACCATCATGAGCAACGACCTGCGTATGCCCAAGACGTGGAAGTCATCGCTGTCGTTCGATGCCCGTCTTCCCTACGACATCGACTTCACCGTCGAAGGCATCTACCAGCGCGACCTCAACCCCGTGGTAGTCAGCAACAAAGACATCTACTGGGACGGCACCTCCACCATCGACCTCGGTCATGGCGACGTACGCCGCAAGATGTCCTATTACGATGCCTACCACTCCGCCTATGTACTGGAGAATGTCGGCAGCGGAGCCTACTACGCATCACTCAGCTTCCAGCTGCGCAAGAAGTTCGACTTCGGACTTAACCTCTCTGCCGGCTACACCATCTCACGCGGCAAGTCCTACAGCGAGGGCATCGGCTCGCAAGTCTCGTCAGCCTATAGCAACTACCGCCACAGCATCCATGGTGTCAACGACAACGAGGCAGGCTACTCCATGTACGTAGCCCCCAGCCGTCTGCTGCTGGCAGCCTCCTATCAGCTCAAGGGCAGCAAGCACTCCGCCTCCACCTTCAGCCTCGTCTATGACGGCTATCAGTACGGCTACCTCAGCGGTTACGCCTACAGCCGTTACTCCTATGTCTTCAACAGCAATGTCAACAGCGATGCCCTGGCACCCGGCAACCTCATCTTCGTGCCTGCCAGCCGTGAAGAGCTCAACAGTTGGGACTTTGCCGACAATGGCACCGTGAACGGTCAGACCTATACCGCCGACATGCAGCGCGACGACTTCTGGGCATACATCGAGCAAGACGACTACCTCAGCAGCCGCAAAGGCCAGTATGCCGAGCGAGGCGGTGCCAAAATGCCTTGGCATCACCAGTTAGACTTCAAGTTCCTCCACGAGCTGTCGTTCGACTGGGGTAAGACCAAGCACACCCTGCAGTTAGGACTCGACATTCTGAACCTCCCCAATTTCCTGTGCAAGGACTGGGGACTTTACCAGCAAGTGACGAGCAATGCCCTGCTGAACTTCCGCAAGGACAAGTACACCTATAACTTGGTGAACGGTCAGCGACACACCTCCACTTATCAGAACTACGACAACCCTGCTTCCACCTACCAAGTCATGTTTACCATCAAGTACCTGTTTAATTGAGGTGAGAGGGGTTCTTTTTGTATTATTATTTACATTGTCTTTCCCGGTTTATCCCCAAAATGGGGGAGACTGGGAGGACGATTTTCGTCTATGGTGCGACGATGAAGATATTAGTATTGCTTCTTATGAAGAAGTATTTGATATCTTATCACGATTTAACGAACATCCAATTAATTTAAATCAAGCTACTCGAGAAGACTTAGAGCTATTACCATTTCTCACCAATCAACAAATAGAGGAAATCATTTCCTATTTAGACCGCTACGGAATATTTCGTTCTAAAGGAGAGCTATTAATGTTGTCAACATTAGATACTGAACGTCGTCAGTTATTGCAACACTTTGTATATTTGGGAGAGCCTCGACAAAGAGACAGTAATTTTCAATTGGATTCTTTATTTGTCCATGGTAAGCATCAATTATTATTAACAGGTCGAGTACCTTTATATAACAGAAAAGGCGATCAAAATGGTTATTTGGGACCAAAATATCGACACTCATTTCGTTATCTTTTAGATTATCATAACCGAGTTAAAATTGGAATAACTGGAGCTCAAGATGCCGGAGAGCCCTTTTTTAGTAATAAAAACAAATGGGGATATGACCATTATTCTTATTTTATGCAAATAAAAGATTGGGGATTTATCGAACAACTTAACCTCGGAATGTATCGAATACAAATGGGAATGGGACTTGTCATGAATTCCGGTCTATATTTTGGGAAACTCTCATCTCTTCAATCTTTAGGGCGAACTACAACTAATATACGCCCTCATTCTTCTCGATCTGCAGAAGGATATTTGCAAGGTGCTGCAGCAACTTTTCGGCTACATAAAGATTGGAAAATCACCACATTTGCTTCATTCCGTTACATAGATGCCACACTTAATGATAATGGAAGTTTGAGAACCTTGCTTGAAAGTAATTATCATCGAACTCCCAAAGAAATGGAGAAAAAAAACAATGCTCATAAAGTAGATTTTGGGGGTAGTTTGGGTTTTCACAAAGGTAAGTTTTTTGCTCATTCAAATATTAATTACACGAAATTTAAAACTCGCTTAGAACCTGAAAACAAGACAGCATTATACAGACTATATGCAGCCGAGGGTAATAATTTTTTAAATCTTAGTCTAGATTATAGCTATACAGATTCTCATTTTTCTCTAATCGGTGAAACAGCAATGAATGAGAAAGGAGCGTTGGCAACGATACACCAATTAAAATTCCGTTTTTCCAATTACTTAAACACAACAATTATTCATCGCTACTATGACAAGAAATACACCTCGTTTAACTCCAATAGTTTTAGAGAAGGAACAAGTATTCAAAACGAACATGGCATATTTTGGGGACTAAATTGGGAACTCCCACGAAAGCTCTCAATATATTGGTATATAGACTATACCCATTTCCCTTTTCCGCGTTATCAAGTTAGTTCTTCTAGCGATTCTTTTGACACCATGCTCCTTACATCAATTCATTTAAATAGTATTTGGAAACTGGAAGGACGTTATAGATTACACCTCCGCCAAAAAGACAATGATAAGAAAAATTATCTTCTAAATCAAACAGAGCATAGAGCAAGAATGAGGTTAATAGGGAACTTATCCAACAATATCTCACTACGAACACAAATGGATGGAGTAAGCATTCGGTTTAAAGATAAAAATCTGGGGTGGATGGTATCGCAGGAAATAGCCTACAAATTGCATCATTTACAACTAAATGGGAATTTTTCTTATTTCCACACAGACGACTACGATAGTCGTTTGTATCTGCATGAGTACCCTTTATTATATGAATATGCTTCACTGATGCTATATGGGAAAGGGATAAGGTATGCCGTAAAAATACGTGCTGACATAGGGAGCAAACTGATGGTAGTTGCAAAAATAGGGGTCACAAACTATTTTGACAGAAGTAGTATTGCCAGCGGGATGGAAGAAATACGGGCTTCGTCTATGGCTGATATTGATTTTCAACTTCGGCTCAAATTTTAAATATTATACTTTTCTTTTGCTTTATTTCTCGTTTTTTCGTAACTTTGGCTTCGCCGAACTTACTTTGCACTCGGAAAACAAAGAAAAGTAAACTTTCCTTTGGTTTTCTCTCGTTTTTTCGTAACTTTGCAGCAGAATATGTGAAAAAAGAACTAACTAATTTTATAAAAACCTATTTACAATGGCAACAAACGGAATGGCTCAAGAGACTAAAGGCTTCTATAAGCTCTCGTGGGTGCAGCGCATCGGCTTTGGCGCTGGCGACTTGGCGCAGAACCTGATTTATCAGACTATCTGCATGTATCTCCTCTTCTTCTACACGGATGTGTATGTGCTGGGCGGCGATGCCGCGAAATCGGCTGGACTGGCGGGCACAATGTTCCTGGTGGTGCGTCTCGTAGATGTGCTGTGGGACCCGCTGGTGGGTACGTTCGTGGATAAGCACAACCCTGCGTGGGGTAAGTATCGCAGCTACTTGGTGATGGGCGGTATCCCGTTGACCATCTTGGCTATTCTGTGTTTCTGGGATGGGTTTGCGCCTTCGCTGATCTATGCGTATATTACGTATGTGGGTATGTCGATGCTCTATACACTGATTAATGTGCCGTACGGTGCGCTGAACTCGTCGCTGACACGCGACACGGACGAGATTACGATTCTGACGTCGGTGCGTATGTTCATGGCGAACGTGGGCGGACTGGCGGTGTCGGCAGGTGTGCCTATCATGGTGGCTATCTTTGCCTCGTCGCAGACGCTGCCTATCGAGATGGCGCTGTTCATGGGCTTGGGCTCGCTGCCTTCGTTTATCTTCATGCCACTGGTGCCTGCCATCAAGAAGAAGGTGGGTAAGAAGAATATGTTCTACATCTTCCTGACGGTGGCTATCATCGGTATGGCACTGCTCTACGTGATCAGTAAGATGGGTACGGTGAAGGAGAATATTACACTGGTGTATATCGCGCAGTTCATCAAATCGACGGGTGTCATCGTGGCTACGGGTTATATGTGGGCTCTGATACCGGAGGTGATTTCGTATGCGGAATATACCACGGGCAGACGTATCGCGGGTATCGTGAATGCGCTGACGGGTATCTTCTTCAAGGCTGGTATGGCACTGGGCGGCGTGGTGCCCGGACTGGTGCTCGCCATGACGAACTATGTGCCTGCTGAGGAGGCTCAGACACTGCCAAAGGATTCGAGTGCATGGTTCTACACGATGCTGATCTACTCGCTGGTGGGTCTGGCGCTGTTGATATTCTGCTTCTCACAGACGAAGGAGCGTGTGGTAATGGACCAGTCGGAGTCGGCTAACGTAAAGGTGAGCGACTTGTGGATGGAGTTCATGCGCAACCGTCCGCTGCGTATCATCGCCCTGTTCTTCATCACTGCCTTTGCCATGATGTCGGTGGGTAATGCTGCGGGGGCGTACTTCATGAACGACCTGGAACTGCAGTCGCCACTGGCTCAGGAGGGTATTCGCTGGTTGGTATGTATCATTCCTGCCATCCTGCTCATCGTGGCTATGTTCATTATCTCGAAGTATGAACTGACGGACGAGGTGATTGATGATATCAACAAGAAGATTGAGGAACGGAACCAATGAAGGTTTCAAGTTTCAAGTTTCAAGATTCAAGTTTCAAGGTTTCAAGATTCAAGTTTCAAGTTTCAAGTTTCAAGATTCAAGTTTCAAGGTTTCAAGATTCAAGTTTCAAGTTTCAAGTTTCAAGATTCAAGTTTCAAGATTCAAGATTGAAACCTGAAACTTGAAACCTTAAAGTTCGAAGGGCGATGCAGGCAACTGCGTCGCCTTTGCTTTTAGTTGGGCTTGGGGATTGTCTTTCCATGCATAGCGGATGCGGACGGGGGCTGCTACGGGGCTGTCAATGGTGACCTGCGTGCCACGGGCGGTGGCTGTGGCGTTATGGAAACGGCCATCGGAAGCGGCTACCTCAAACTCGGCTACGGGACCGTCCTGCAAGGGCTGGTCGAAGGTGATGATGACTTGCTGACCCATCACCTGACGGCGCAACGGACGGGGCGAGAGCTGTACTTTCTTGCCATAGACGAGGCGGTCCATACACTGGGCGGCACGCTCGGCTACTTCCTTCTTGCGCAAGGGATGGATATCAACGGGCTCGCCAAGGTCGATGGCTACGGCGAGTTCGGCACGGGAATCGCCAAGGGTGACCTGACGCTGGGCTTCACGCAGACGTGCCCACCCGCTATTGACGGGCTCGGTCTGTGGGGTGAGGGGTTGCGGATTACCGGTCTGCTGGCGCCCGTCATGATTGGCTAACTGCACGATACAGAAGGGCAGTCGGGGCTGTTGCCACAGGGCACGCCAACTGCCCATGAGCTTGCGCAGGAGGTCGGCATAGGGCGCAGGATTACCGGTATTGGACTCGCCCTGATACCATACCACGCCACTAAGGGCATAGGGGGCTAAGGGATAGACCACGGCATTATAGAGGGTGGAGGGTATGTTCTGCAACGAGACATCGCCACTGGGACAGGGAGGCATCTGGGCACCGGCATGGTGGAGCCAGGTAGTGGAGAGTTGACAGTTGACAGTTGACAGTTGAGAGTCGAGAGTGGAGAGTTGAGAGTTGGGCAAGTTGAACCTGCTATCGCCGAAAGCGATACAATACGGTTTCTCGGGGATGAAATGGGCAATACCATATTTATTAATAAAGCGGACGGTGATGACATTATCGCCTTCATGAAGGAGCCCGTCGGGGATGTCGTAACGACGCGGGGGGTATTGATAGTAGGTGCGACCGACCTGACGCCCATTGACATAGGTGATATCGGCATCGAAGAGGGTGCCGAGGTAGAGACGGGCAGGTTGGGATGCCTGCTCCTTGGAGAGCTGCACGTGCTGACGGAGCCAAATGCTGCCAATAACGGGGCGACCACCTGTTTTTGCCCATTCCAACGAATACTGATCAACGGGCGTCCACTGGGAATCGTCGTAGTCGGGGGCGGCAAAATGGCCCTGCACACCCGGGTCTAACTCGTCGAGCATGGCATTCCAACGCTGGTCAGCCAACTGGTTGGCTTTGGCCTGCGCAGCCACATAGGCATCGTCGGCATAGAACCGGGTGCGCTCGACATACATAGGATAGTCGCGACGGAGGGAGTCGGCTGAAACCCATGCCTCAATGGGGGTGCCTCCCCAACTGTTGACAATAATACCCTGGGCTACACCCGTGCGCTCGTACATGCGCTTACCAAAGAAGGTGCCGAGGGCGGAGAATCGCCAAGCGTTCTCGCGGTTGAGGGGCAACCAGTTGATAGCGGTCTTGCGGATATCATGCTGTACACCATGGGCGTTGGTCTCGTTCTGCACACGGAACAGGCGCACCTGCGGAACATCAAAAGCATTGATTTCATCGACATACTGAGGATAGACACGCTCGATGGGGACATCGACATTCGACTGACCCGAGAACAGCCATACATCGCCCACCATGATATTGGTGAGGACGACATCACCGACCATCAGGGTATAGGGACCGCCTGCCTTCATCGCAGGCAAATCGGCACGAAAATGACCTTGGGCATCAGCCACGGCTATGGTTTGGAACTTGTGGAAACGGATGGTGATGCGCTGACCGGCATCGGCAGTTCCCCATACGGGTACTTTCTTACCACGCTGCACGACCATGCCCGACTGGAACAACTGGGGCAACTGTACCTTGGCTTCCGCAGAAAGACCAAGAAGGAGCAAAAGGAAAAAAACGGTCTTCTTCATCTTGAAACTTGAAACTTGAATCTTGAAACTTGAATCTTGAAACTTGAATCTTGAAACTTGAATCTTGAATCTTTATGATTAGTAATAAAATTTATAGTGCAAAAATACAAAAAATTTCACTATTTACGGCAAAAAAGTGGATATTTCAGCATATATGAAACAAAAACAGTAGGTTTATGTTACATAAGAAAATGTCAAATTAAAAATAAAGTACTAAATTTGCAACAGAAATTAATTCATAATAGTAATTGTTTTATACATGGACATATTTAGGTTAGTAGTTGTATTGTTTTCAGCGATTCTTGCTGAAGTAGTACTGACCCGCATCGCACTGGGAAGCGTGGCGCGGGTTAACCTACTTCGGCAAAGCAGCGAAACAATCAACAAAAACCGTATGTCAGTTGACAGTTAAAAAGTAATCATAAAGTTCAAAGTTTAAAGATAAATTTAACAACTACTGACTATGGCAAAATTACCACGTTACTTATTTCCGAGTGACTACATGGCTGACCCTTCAGCCAACGTGTTTAACGGCAAACTGTATATCTACCCCTCGCACGACCGCGAGGCTGGACATGCTTTCGACGATGATGGCGGACACTTCCAGATGAAAGACTACCACGTGCTGTCATTTAATGATGTGGAGAACGACGAGGCTACCGACCACGGCGTGATACTGGATGTGGAACAGGTGGCTTGGGCTGAAAAACAGATGTGGGACAATGACGTTGTGGAAAAGGACGGCAAATACTACCTCATCTTCTCAGCAAAAGACTATAACGGTGTGTTCCATCTGGGCGTGGCTGTGGCTGACAAGCCCGAAGGACCTTTCGTTCCACAGGAACAGCCTATCCGCGGCTCTTTCTCTATCGACCCCAGCGTGTTCAAAGACGACGACGGACAGATCTATACGTACTTCGGTGGACTGTGGGGCGGACAGCTGCAGTGGTATCAGGCTCCTGAGAAACTGGTGAAGGAGGGTGGCGTTGACTTAGGTCCTGCCGCTGATAAGAAAACCCAGTTGTTTGCACCTGCCGACGTACCTGCCCTGCCCAGTTTCGTAGCACGCATGAGCGACGATGTGATGCAGTTTGCAGAGGCTCCACGCAGCGTACTGGTGGTGGATAAGAACGGCGAACCGCTGAAAGCCGGTGACCCACACCGCTTCTTCGAAGCTTCGTGGATGCATAAATACAACGGAAAATACTACTTCTCATATTCTACGGGCGACAGCCACATGTTGTGCTACGGCATCGGTGACAACCCCTATGGACCATTCACCTATCAGGGTGTGATACTGGATCCCGTGGTGGGATGGACCACTCACCACAGCATCGTAGAGTACAAAGGACAGTGGTATCTGTTCTATCACGATTGTGTGCCTTCAAATGACGTGACACACCTGCGCAGTCTGAAAGTACAGCGTCTGTTCTACCGTGAGGACGGAACCATCGAGAAGGTAAAGAACGAATAAAAAAGTCTTTCTAGACTAGTACTAACTATTATCACAGGCATCGCGGTGAAATCGGGGATTTCGTCGCGATGCATTCATTTTTCAGAGTATCAATGTAGAGAGCCGGTCGGGTGCAAAACACTGTTGGGCGACATCCTGCAACGCAGGGGCTGTGATGGCATCTATCTGCTGGAAGAGATAGTCGATATCGCGTTCGCGGTCGTAATGCAGAAAACTCTTGGCGAAATCGAGGGCAAACTGCTCGCGGTTGTCACAGGCTATGGCTATCTGTCCCTTTATCTGGCGTTTGGCACTGGCAAGCTGGCGTTCGGAGAGTGGATGCTGCATCAGTCGGTCGAGTTCACGGTTTACCAACCGCTTGCAACGGTTGACATCATGATGGTCGCAACCGAAATACACCGACCAGCAACCGGTGTCGCTATAACTGGACATAGCACTCTCGATGGTATAGACCAATCCATGACGCTCGCGCAATGAAAGATTGAGACGGGCATTCATACTGGGACCACCCAGCATGTTATTCAACAAGTAGAGGGGCATACGCCGCTTGTCGTTGAAACCGAACGTTTTGCAACCTATCATAACGTGAGACTGGTGGTGAACTATAGTTTCAGGTTTTAAAGTTTCAGGTTTCAGGTTTGCATCTTGAAACTTGACACTTGAATCTTGAAACTTGAAACCTGCATCCTGAATCTTGAAACTTGAATCTTGAATCTTGAAACTTGCATCCTGAATCTTGAAACCCTCTTTTGGCGTTTGAGCCTCCAAAGCAGTGACTAAACGGTGGAAGTTGACATCGCCATAGGCAAAGAAGATGGTGTTGTCAGGACGATAATACTGGTGGGTGAAGCGCTGGGCATCGGCAGCAGTGAACGACAGCACGCGCTCGCGAGTACCTAATATGTTATGACCGAGGGGGTGCCCCTGGAAGAGCTGATTCTCAAACTCGTCGTAAATGAGTTCGGCAGGCGAATCGTTATAACTCTCGATTTCATCGCAGATAACATCCACTTCATGCACCAGTTCCTGGGCAGGATAGGTGCTGTTGAAAACAATATCCGTCAACAAATCGACAGCACGCGAAACATGTTCCTTGAGAACGGCAGCATAGAAAATGGTGTCTTCCTTATTGGTGAAAGCATTGAGATCGCCACCGACCCGCTCAAGACCATTGAGAATCTGAAGGGCGGAACGGCGACGGGTGCCCTTGAAGGTGACATGCTCGCAGAAATGAGCCAGTCCCTCATCGCCAACTTGCTCGTAACGGGAACCGACCTTCACGCCGATGCCGCAATAAACAACGGGCGAATCGGCAGGCAAATGGATGATTCGCAGTCCGTTGGGGAGTGTATGAATATTATATTTTGTCATTTCAGCTGCAAAGATACGAATAATTAATAATTATTTTGTAACTTTGTCGGCAAAATCAAAAAAATATGAGAAAGGTAATAGGTATTGGAGAAACGGTGTTGGACATCATTTTCCGCGACGAACAGCCTATCAAGGCGGTTCCAGGCGGCAGTGCTTTCAACGCCATCGTATCATTGGGGCGCAGTGGCGTGCCGGCAAGTATGATCAGTGAAACGGGTAACGACCGCGTGGGAAGAAACATCATTGAGTTTCTGAAGGAAAACAATGTGGACACCACCCACCTGAATGTGTATAGGGAATCAAAGACACCGCTGTCGCTGGCTTTCCTGAACGAACGGAACGATGCGGAATACATCTTTTATAAAGACCACCCAAACGACCGGATAGAGTATGCTTACCCCGATATTCAGCCCGATGATATCGTGGTTTTTGGCAGTTTCTTCGCACTGAACCCCGTGATTCGACCAGAGGTGGTTACCTTCTTGAACTATGCGCGCGAGAAGGGGGCCATACTCTACTACGACGTGAATTTCCGTTCGTCGCATCTGAACGAACTGGTGAAAATTACCCCCAACCTGCTGGAGAATCTGGAATTGGCTGATATCGTGCGCGGTTCGGCAGAGGATTTTGAAACACTCTATAAAACGAGTGACGCGGAACGGGTGTATCGTACGCAGATATCGTTCTATAGCAAGAAATTCATCTATACCAGGGCATCGGAACCCGTGGAACTGTGGGACAACGGTGGATTCCATAAGACTTACCCCGTGAAAACGGTCAATACGGTGAGTACCATCGGTGCAGGTGATAATTTCAATGCGGGCATCGTGTATGGACTGATCAAGAACAACATTACCCGACAGCAAATAGACACGCAACTGACTGAGGAACAATGGGATGCAGTGATAGCCTGCGCCATGGAGTTCTCAGAAGATTGCTGTAAATCGATTTCGAACAACGTTTCGCCTGAATTCGGACAACAGAAAAAAGCAGAACTGGAAAAGGCGATGGAAGAACTCAAGGGAGAAGAGTTATGAAGTAAGGAGGTTGAAGGTTTCAGGTTTCAAGATTCAAGTAATCATAAAGTTTAAAGTTCAAAATTCAAAGATAAAAAACTATGCAGGAAATTACTAACAAAATCTATTACGTAGGCGTGAACGACCGGAATAAGTCGCTCTTCGAGGGCTTGTGGCCCCTGCCTAACGGGGTAAGCTATAACTCTTACCTCATCGACGACGAGAAAGTATGTCTGATTGACACGGTGGAAGTTGACTTTTTCACCCAATTCATCGAGCATATTCACGAAGTGATTGGTGAACGTGCCATCGACTATCTGGTGATTAACCACATGGAACCCGATCATAGCGGTTCGATAGCACTGATTAAGAAGTATTACCCCAATATTCAGATTGTGGGCAATAAGAAGACTTTCCAGATGATGGAGGGTTTCTATGGTATTGCAGAGGGTACGGTAGAAGTGAAAAACGGCGATTCCATCGAACTGGGCAGCCATACGCTGAACTTCGTGCTGACACCGATGGTGCACTGGCCTGAGACGATGGTAACGCTGTGCTCTGCGACTGAATCGCAGAAAACGATATTGTTCAGCGGTGATGCCTTCGGCTGCTTCGGAGCCTTGAACGGTGGTGTGATTGACGAACAGATCAACTGCGACACCTTCTGGTTGGAGATGGTGCGCTACTACTCGAATATCGTAGGTAAATACGGTACACCGGTGCAGAACGCCCTGAAGAAACTGGCTGACGTGAAACTGGACTACATCTGTGCTACCCACGGACCCGTATGGCACCAGTATATAGATAAGGTGGTGGCAGAATACGACCGCATGTCGAAATACGAGACAGAGCCAGGACTGGTGATTTGCTACGGTACGATGTACGGCAATACAGAACGTGCGGCTGAGGTGATAGCCCGTGCTGCTTCGGAGGCTGGTGTGAAGAATATCGTGATGTATAATGTTTCGAAGACCCACCACAGCTACATTATCCGCGACGTGTTCCGCTACAAAGGACTGATTGTTGGTGCACCAACCTACAATACTGCCCTGTATCACGAAATGGACGTGCTGCTGTCAGAGCTGTCGGGTAAGGATATCAAGAACCACCTGTTGGGATGGTTCGGCTCCTATGGTTGGGCATCGAAGGCTGTGAGCGAAATTGCCCGATGGAATGAAGAAAAACTGCACTTTGAGCCCGTGGGCGAACCTGTAGAAATCAAACAGGCACTGAGCCCAGAGACCAAAGCGCAATGTGAAGCCTTAGGAAAGGCGATGGCAGCACGTTTACTTCTTCCAGAAGCGTGAGGTAATATCCTCAAAGGTGCCATCGTCGGTCAGACGGTAGAGCCGCTGATTGGTGGTAGGTGATTTGAGGGGCCCCAAATGTTTGATAAACGGACCGATTTTGATATAGTCAAAGTCGGTCTTTTTAATGGCACCCGATATACGGATGCGACCGCTATACCACGCTACCTTGAATTCGGGGTGAGCCTCGTGGATATACTGCGCCAACTGGTTGACAGCCTTCGGATCGGCATCACCACCCATAAAGGCGATGCACGTAATGTCATCGCCATATTTCTGTACAAAAGCATCGATTGCATCGGCATCCAAGGGAAGCCCGATGTCTTCCCAGAGGTAATGGCTATGGCAGCCTGGGCAGCGACAGGGGCAATTCGAGATATTGATTGCCAACGTCACCTCATCGGGTATCTCTTGGAATACGATGCCTGTGTTTACATACTTCAGCATTTGGCTATCAGCATTTAGCTCTTAGCCTCCGCATGGGCATAATAGCGACGTGCTGCCTCTTCCTGACGTGGTTGTGAGAAGTTGCTGACGCGCTTGAGGTAACCAATGATACGGGTCATGTAATCGACATTCTTAGAATGGCAGTGCGGACACTCCTTCAGGTAACGCTTGTCAATATGACCGCAATCATTACATATGGTATTGGGAATATTGAATGTGAAGTAGTTGCAACCTTCCTGTGCAGCAACCTTCAGCAGATGAGCATATTGCTGCTTGCTGAGGTGCTCCTCAAGGTTCATGTGGAGGGCAGAACCACCCGTGAGATGCTCAATATAAGGGGCACCGTGCAACTTAAACTTATCGATGACGCTGAGAGAATCGTCTTCCACCACATAGAAATAGCTGTTGTAGCAGTCGCGTGGCACGAAGTAACCATCCTCGCGATCCCACTTGGCATGCTTGACACCTACGTTCTCGGCAGGAATCATTTCGCAGTTGAACATCACATCCTTAGTACGGTACTGCTTGTTGTATTTCTCGATGAGACCGAGGATTCCCTGTACGAAGTGCTTGTAATCATCGTTAGGAGTAATCTTCAATCCCATGAACTCAGCAGCCTCCACAAGACCATTGATACCGATGGTGAGATACTGACGCGAAATGTTGATGTAACCGGCATCGAACAGAGGCAACATACCGTGCTGTTGCAGTTCCTTCAGATTCTCGTTATACGCCAACTGCACCTTGTGGCAGAGGTCAATGATAGAACCGAGATACTCCAGATAGTCGAGCTTGTGGTTGACAGCATACTGGATGCAACGGTTCAGATTGATGGTGAGCACACTCTTCGAACCTGTTGATACGCCACCTGCACCGAGGGTATAGCTGAAACCATTGTCGGTAATCTCGTTGCGCAGACGGCAGCAAGAGCTCAACGAATCGGCATTGTCGCTCATATAGGTGAAGAAGGAGTGACCTTCGGCATACATTTCTGCGGTGAAATCGCCCCATTCCTTATCTTTGCATTCTCCATTCTCGTCCACCAACAGTGCCATTGTTTCCACAGGGAAGGTAAGCAGGGTCTTGGTGCGCTCGTGGTTGAACCACTTCATGAAGCGCTTCTGCAACCATGACAGACCGTTCCAATCGGGCTTAGAACCATCGGGGAAGTAGAACTCACCGAAAATGCTCTCGAAATAGTACTTATCGTAATAAGCAATATTCCAGAACACAGCCTGATAATTGCGGGCTCCGGTAGGCTGGTTGAGCGTATAGACAATCTGCTCGAAATAGTCGGTAATCACCTTATCGAGGGTACGCTTCTTCAGACTCAGGTCAGCCTGTTCGTCAGTATGCTGCCAATAGTCCTGTCCATACTCCTTACCGAGGAAATAGTTCATATACATCAGGAACTCAGGTGTGGCGCAGGCTCCACTCAACATACTGGACACCATGAACACCATGTTGACGAAACCGCCGCAGAAACTCTTCAGGTTGGTTGGTGCTGTAGAGTTACCACCAATGGAAATGGTACCACCAATCAACCAAGGATACATCGTGATGGAAGCACAATAGTTGGCAAGACTCGTCTCGTCGTTCTTATATATAAAGTGGTGGGTCAGCTTGTCGATATATTCGTCAGCCAACTCCTTACCATACATCTTCTTGATACGATCAGTAAGCAAACGACGGTTCAGACGGATGAAGTTAGATTTTGGCAACTCACCGATGAGTGTCGCAATATTTTTGTGCTCCACGTTGGCATTTGAGTCATACTTTGAACCAGTTGCCGCATTCACTGAGTCGCAATATTCTGACAAGAACTGCAACTTAGCCAGTGTCTCACGATCCTCGGAATGAGCTTGGCGATAGAGCATAAACGACTTAGCCACCTTATAGTAGCCTTCGCGCATGAGCGCTTCCTCCACCTGGTTCTGGATATCCTCAACGGTGATGTCGTTGTGAATGTCTAAACGACTGAGAATCTTAGAGATAGCTCCAAGGTCGGTGGGTTGTTCAACACTGTCGAATGCCTTCAAGATGGCATTCATAATCTTGTCCAGCGAAAACTGGTCTTTCGATCCGTCACGCTTTGTGATCGTAAAGTTTTTAATTTCCATTGCTCCTATATATTTTCAAGTTTTTAATTTCTCAAAGTTTACGGAATGTTTTCCGTTTTGGACAACTTTTTTATTTTCTCGCTCGAAAAAGTTTCCCATTTTGGAAAACTGAACTCGGGTGCAAAGATAATAATTTTCCGTAAAACCATCAACATATAAAACCTAAAAAAATATAAAAACACAGCAAATTAATATTATTCCATCTTTTATTCGTACCTTTGAGACTGCGTCTCGAAAATACTTCCACTCGAGAAAATCCAAAATTCTTTTGGTTTTCTTCTCGCTTATTCGTACCTTTGTCCCCGTATTAATAAAGGTATAAGATTTGAAGTCATTTGAAGAATTGGGCGTTTGCGAAGAGATTCGTCGCGCCATTGAAGAGTTGGGGTTCGTACAACCCATGCCCGTACAGGAGGAAGTTATCCCTTATTTGCTTGGTAATCAGAACGATGTGATAGCGCTTGCCCAGACAGGAACGGGCAAGACGGCAGCCTTTGGCATTCCCGTTTTGCAACGTATTGACACAACGCGGAAGGAGACGCAGGCACTGGTGTTGGCTCCTACACGTGAGTTGTGTTTGCAGATAGCCGACGACCTGCGCGATTTCTCCAAGTATATGGAGGGTGTACACGTAGAGGCAGTCTATGGCGGTGCCAGTATCGAACAGCAGATTCGTGCACTGCGCAAGGGTGTGCAGGTGATTGTGGCAACACCAGGACGGTTGATTGATTTGATGAATCGCGGAGTGGCTCAGCTGGACGATGTATATAATGTAGTACTCGACGAGGCAGACGAGATGTTGAATATGGGATTCTCGGAGAGCATCGATGCCATTCTGGAGGGTGTACCTGCTGAGCGCAATACCCTACTCTTCTCGGCTACCATGAGTCGTGAGATTGAACGCATTGCCAAAGGCTATCTGCACGATTACAAGGAGATAGTGGTAGGTTCGCGCAACGAGGGTGCAGAACACGTGAACCATATTTATTATATGGTGAATGCAAAAGATAAATATCTGGCTCTGAAACGACTGGTGGACTATTACCCTCGCATCTTCGCCATTATTTTCTGTCGCACGAAGTTGGAGACGCAGGAGGTAGCCGACAAACTGATCAAGGATGGATATAATGCCGAAGCCTTGCATGGTGACCTTTCGCAACAGCAGCGTGACCTCACGATGCAGAAATTCCGTCAGCATACGGTACAGTTGCTGGTGGCAACGGATGTAGCGGCACGAGGATTGGATGTGGACGACCTGACACACGTCATCAACTATGGTCTGCCCGATGATATCGAGAACTACACCCATCGTTCCGGGCGTACAGGACGAGCCGGCAAGAAGGGTACATCATTAAGTATTGTTCACACGCGCGAGAAACATAAGATTCGCAATATCGAGAAGGAAATAGGTAAGGCTTTCGAAGAAGGAACGATTCCATCGCCCGAGGAGATTTGCAAGAAACAACTCTACAAGGTGATGGACCAGATAGTGAAAGCCGATGTAGATGAAGAGCAGATTGCCCCTTTCATGCAGGACATCAGCCGCTATTTCGAATATGTTGACAAGGAAGACCTGATCAAGAAAATCGTTTCCTTGGAGTTTGGCAAGTTCCTGGAGTATTACAAGAATGCGCCCACGCTGACGGCTCCTGAGAGCAGAAGAAAGAAGGAAGAAGGACGAGGCAGAAAGAAGGAGGAAGGCAGAGGCAGGAAATCAGAGCGCAAAACGGAAGCAGGCTATCGCCGGCTCTTCATCAACTTAGGTAAGAAAGACGGTTTCTACCCTGGTGAACTGATGCAGTTCCTGAATAAGAATGTGCGTGGCCATGTGGAGGTAGGACATATCGACCTTCTGCAGACACAATCGTACTTTGAAGTACCTGAAGACGATGCCGAGCGCGTAATGAAATACGTGAACGGCCAACAATACAAAGGTCGCGACGTACGTTGCAATGATGCAGCTGAGGGAGGAAAAGGCAAAGAGCCCAAAAAGCCAAGAAACGCCAGAGATTCCAGAGAACCTAAAGAATCCAGAAAACCCAGAGACTCCAAGCGCTCCTTCGGCAAAGACGAATGGATGCAATTCCTGAATCCGAAAACAATGAAACTAAAGGGCGAAAAGCCCGATTTCACCGAAGAAGGATGGGCTATCCGCAAACCAAGGAAGAAGAAATAAAGGAATGAAAAAAGGTAGGGTTTCGAGCCCTACCTTTATTGTTTGTTTTTTACTGGATTCCCATTTCATTCAGCAACCTGTCGGCATGTCCCCACTTATCCATCATGTAGAGCATAAAGCGCACATCAACATTGATGGTGCGAGCCAACTGACGATCGAAGAAGATATCACTCGACAAGCTGTCCCAGTTGCCATCGAAGGCCAAGCCTAAGAGTTCGCCCTTACCGTTGAAGATAGGAGAACCAGAGTTGCCACCGGTGATGTCATTGTTAGAAAGGAAACAGAGTTGCAGCGTACCTGTCAAGGGGTCGGCATACTTGCCATAATCCTTCTGTGAGAGCAGCTCGTGCATCACGGGTTCTGCAAAATACTCGAAGTTATCGGCAGACTTCTGCATCTTCTCCCAAAGTGAACGTGCTGTGGTATAGTAACCAGAGGGTTTGCCGCCCAAGGTATATTCGCCAATCTGTCCGTAGGTCATACGCAGGGTGAAGTTGGCATCAGAATAGTTGGGCATATCCTGTTCCATACGCAGTTTAGCAGCACAGAGATAACGCTCCAACTCATCAATCTCACTATTCAGCTGACGACGATTGACATTGATCTGTGACATCAGCTCATTCAGGTCGAGACCATACTGAACGCCCAAGTCCTTCATATAGCGTTTCTTATTGAAGTAGATGGGTTTATCGTTCTTCATCAGTACCGATTTATACAGCGCCTGCACATAGGCAGTATAATCGCCCTTGAACTTCTTGTCAATCGTCTCGTAGAATCCAGGGATATACTCTTGATCCGTTACCTGCTCGCGATAGTTTTTCAGCAGTGCAGCCAATATCTCCATATCCGTAGCCTGGTCCCATTCGCTGGTATTATCCTTGAAAAGATAGTACTGCTTCTTAGGCTTATCGGCAGGTCCCTCCACCTTCTTGCCCCACTGCGTTGCCCAAGCACGAGATGTCAACTGGTCTTGCAGGAAGAAAGTTTCAGTAAACAAGGTACGGATGCGCGTCAGTTTCAGGCGTTTCTGATAGAGATCAGCCATTTTATCGAAATCAAGCTCGTTTTTCAGATAACCTGATTCCTGTTGCCACTGACGGAGCTTAGCCTCAAACTGCTGCTTCTGCTGAATCAGCCCGATGCTGTCAATACACTTATTCATACCGATGGAGTTCTTCCAATAGTTCGATGAATTGGCGTATTTTGAATCATATTTGATGCGCACAGCCTCATCGGCACGCATGTGGCGAAGCATGATTTCCTGTTTGATGCCACGCACCTGAACACGGGGAGCATTCATGGCGTCACGACGCTCCTTGATACCATAGCTGGAGAGATAGCGGCTCGTACTGCCAGGATAACCCATAATCATGGCGAAGTCGCCAGGCTTATAGCCCTCCATCGACACCTTTGCCCAGTGCTTGGGGTGATAGGGCACGTTATCCTTCGAATACTTGGCAGGGCCGTTGGTCTTGGGGTCGGCATAGATGCGGAATACGGAATAATCGCACGTCTGACGCGGCCACATCCAGTTATCCGTCTCGCCACCGAACTTACCCATCGACTTGGGAACGGCAAATACCAAACGCACATCCTCGAAGTCACGATAGGTAGTGCAATAGAGCTTGTTGTTCTCGTAGAAAGGTTTCAGTTCCACACGCAGCGTAGAGTCCTGCTTGCGAATCTCCTTTTGCCAAGCATTCTCGATGGAATCGACCTTTTCGCCTTGTTTTGCCAATGGCAGGCCTTCGAGCAAGGGGCGCAATTCCTCGGTCACGTCCTTCTGGTCGATCATGAAACTGACGAAGAGGTTTTCGTTGGGCAATTCCTCCGAATACGACTTTGCGATAAAACCGTTCAGCATATAGTCATGCTCCACCGTAGAATGACTGCGGATGCACTCAAAACCGCAATGGTGGTTCGTAAAGACGAGTCCATCAGGGCTTACCACCACACCTGAACAATAGCCGCCGAAGTTGATGACGGCATTCTTCACTGCATCATCACTCTTATACAACTGGTCTTGCGACAGTTGGAATCCGTACTGCTTCATCTGGTCATAGACGGCAGTAGGCAGGTCAAACAGTGTCCACATGCCCTCATCGGCATAGGCTCCCATAGAGCAAAGACACATCAAAGATACTAATAGTTTCTTCATATTGAGTTGGTTATTTAAAATATTTTCCGATAACGGGCAGTTTTGACAACGGCAGGTCGCGCTTGATGATAACTGTCATAAAGAGCAAGACAAATGCCGTATTGACAGCCAACGAGAACCAGAGGGGCTGACTGTCCCTCACTACCGTCATCACAAAAAACGCCACCAGCGCCAATGTTACATAGATTCCGATGTCCTTCAACGGATAGTCGATGGGATAGTATTTCTGTCCTACTACATACGAGATCAGCATCGCCACACCATAACCGGCAAAGCCGCCCCACGCACAAGCCATATAGCCGTATTGGGGCACGAAGATGACATTGACAACCAAGAGCACTGCCACTCCGATGCCTGAGAAGATGGCTCCCCAGATGGTCTTGTCGATGACTTTATACCAGAACGAGAGGTTGAAGTAGATACCCATCATGATTTCTGCCGCCATTACGATGGGGACCACGCGCAGTCCTACCCAATAGTCGGCTCCGATGATATACTTCAGCACATCGAGATAACCCACCACCATGAGGAATGCCAAAAGCGTGAAGATGATAAAATACTTCATGGCCTGGGCATACATCTCGTGCTGGTCTTTATCCTTTACGCCAGCAAACACGATGGGCTCGTAGGCAAAGCGGAAAGCCTGTGTAATCATCGCCATAATCATGGCAATCTTCGAACAGGCACCATAGATTCCCAACTGAGCCTGCATGTCGGCACCCTTATAGAGATAGGGAAACAGCATCTTATCGGCAGCCTGGTTCAGAATGCCTGCAATACCCAGCACGAGGATAGGCCATGAGTAGCTGAGCATGGTGCGCAACAGCTTGGCATCGAGTTTCCAGCGGAAGCCGGTATATTCGGTAATAAGACACACGGCAAGCATCACCGTACAAACCAGATTGATATAGAAAGCATAGGCTACGTCCTTACCGTCCATGAAATAGAAATAGACGAGGTTGAGTGCGATGCTGACCACGATATTCAACAGTTTGAGCGCTGCAAACTTCATGGCTTTCTTCTGTTGGCGCAGGTGGGCAAAGGGGATGCACAGGAAGGCATCGATAGCCACCGTCACAGCCATCACGCCCACGTATTCCGGATGCTCGCCATAGCCCATCAACTCACTGATGGGATTGAGCAACAGCAGCACCACCACGGCAAAAGCGAGCGACACCGTACCCACAGACATGAGGGTCGTGCCATAGACGGTTTCTGAATCGGTATGGTCCTTATTGGTGAATCGGAAATAGGTGGTCTCCATACCAAACGTCAGCAACACCAGCACCAGTGCCACGTAGGCATAGATATTGGTGATGATGCCGTAGCCTCCGCTTGCTGCCGTGAGCTGGGCGGTATAGAGGGGTACAAGCAGATAGTTCAGGAATCTGCCGATGATGCTCGACAGTCCGTAAATAGCGGTATCTTTGAAGATGGATGCTAACTTTCCCATTAGTTAAAAAACAAATAACAGATTAATATCGCGGCTATGATGCCTGCCAAGTCTGCCAAAAGACCGCAGGCAACAGCGTGACGTGTCTTAGAAATACCTACTGAGCCGAAATAAACGGCTAATATATAGAAGGTGGTATCGGTGGAACCTTGGAATACACACGACAATCGTCCTACGAACGAGTCGGCTCCATAGGTAGTCATCGCATCCACCATCATGCCTCGCGCTCCTGAGCCTGAGAGGGGTTTCATCAGTGCTGTAGGCATCGCATCCACCCATTCGGAATTGGCACCCGTCAGATCAACACACCAGCGCAAACCGCCTATCAGCATATCCATCGCACCCGAAGCACGGAAAACGCCGATTCCAACGAGAATAGCCACCAGATAGGGAATAATGCGCACGGCTGTCTGAAAACCGTCCTTTGCACCCTCGATGAAGGCGTCATAGACATTGGCTTTCTTGCGCACGCCAGCAACAATGAAACTCACAATGATAACCATCAGGAGGATATTGGCAACTGATGTACTCACCTTGTTCATCGTATCGCTGTCCATCTGCGAGAATCCCCAGATGATGCCTGCCACCACTGCACAAGCGCCTCCCAGCGTCAACAGCAGGGTGCGGTTCAGCAGATTGATGCGCTGAAACAAAGAAGTGGCTATGATGCCTGCCAGCGTTGAGAAGAACGTAGCCAGCAGGATAGGCATAAAGATATCGGTGGGCTGTTGGGCTCCCATCTGTACGCGATACACCATGATGCTGACGGGTATCAGCGTCAATCCTGATGTATTCAGCACGAGGAACATAATCATGGGGTTCCAGGCAGTGTCCTTCTTGGGGTTCAGTTCCTGCATCTGCTCCATTGCCTTCAGTCCCAGTGGTGTTGCTGCATTATCCAACCCCAGCATGTTAGCCGCCAAGTTCATGAAGATAGAACCCGTGACGGGGTGCCCCTTAGGAATATCGGGAAACAGTTTGCTGAATACGGGCGACAGCAGGCGAGCCAGGAAATTGACCACGCCACCTTTCTCGCCCACCTTCATGATGCCGAGCCAGAGTGACAGCACACCAGTGAGCCCCAAAGAAATCTCAAAAGCCGTTTTCGAAGATGAGAACGTAGAATCCATCATCGCAGGAAACACGTCCAAGTCTCCCCAGAACACCAACTTCACCGTTGCAATCACAAAGGCAAGCAGGAAAAACGCTACCCAAATATAATTCAGAACCATATTGAGTGCAAAGGTACGAATAAGGGCTTAAATGGCAAAATGAAAAGTGAATTTTCTTGCAAAAAAAGAGCGCCTACTCACGCAGACGCTCTCTTGAAAGAAATTGTTTATGATTGTATTTGATGGGTTCAAATTAATACAGAAGACTTGGATCTGTAACGGTGTTGTACCACTCAGCAGGTGAACCTGTTGTAGCATAAGTCTTGAAATTGCCATAACCACTGGTAATAATCTGACGTTCCTTCATCCAACGTGTTGAGTTAGATACCTCAATCTTCTGAGGAGCCTTACCCTCTGGAGCGTCGAGAACTGTACTACCAACCTTAACAACAATATCATTTGCATTGTACTGCTTGTTCCAATCAGTAGTTGCACCCAAGTCAACACGGAAGATTACAGGCTGCAGACCGTCAACACCACCATTTGCATTGGTGTTAATCATCTTAGAAACGGGCTGACCGAACAACTCGTGTACTTCCTTACCAGCAACTGTCAACGCCTTAGTTCCACCAGCAGCCCACAGAGTGATGACTGCATAGTCGTGTGTCTGAGATTTATCATCTTGCTGACGAAGATATGCAACGTCAAATACTGCATCATTGAAGTCCCAGTCACTCAAATCAGTCTGAGAAAGGTCGTTGGCAATCAAGTCCTCAACCATGATGCGTTTACGATCTTTATACAAACCTGGAGTTATCTTAACAATCCAGTTGTCGAATATATAATCACGTGCAACTTTCTGATTATCCGCTTGTCCATTAGCCTCGAAGTCGAAGCCAACAAAGAACATACCAGCTACGATTGGGTCAATAATATCACCAGGGATAATCACATAATTATCTTTGTAGAAGTTAGAATCGAAAGAGTTGTGGAAACCAAAGTACTCTGTGCTGCTATTAACCATAAACTCAATCTTGTCAGAACCATAGATACGGTCGTTTTGGTCTGTAGCACCTTCTTTTAATCCATAACAAACGTTGCCATATGTGCCGGCATCGCCCGCGTTAAAGTTGAATGTGTGGTCAGTTTCACTTCCACAGTACAAATAATTCATGTTGCTACCCCATTCACCTTTATATACTTGCTGAACAAAGAAATCACTCCAATTAAGAGCAACACCCTCAGGATTCTTATTTTTCTTGAACCAGTCTGTTACAACGTCTTTCTGTTCTTGTGTCAATGGCTGAGGAACTTCCACATACAACCCCCACTGATTACCATTGGCATCAACAGCACGATTGCCAGTGTACTTACCCTCTTCATCAAAGACAGCAACCTGCTGGGCATCAAATCCCCAGTTAACACTAGCATTTACCTGTCCACCCACGAGATTCTCAAATGCGGCCTGATACTTCTGGTCCTGAGTCTGTGGGGCAACTGACTTGTCACTTACGCAACTTGCGAAAGCAAGGGCTACGAAACCCATCAATAATAACTTCTTCATCTTTACTTAATTTTCTAAATTTTTAATGATCTATATATACTCAATTCACTTAAGAAGACATTTGTGTGATTTTATTCAACGATGCAAAAATACATTATTTATTAGAAAAATCAAACATTGATAGGTTAATTTTTGTAAAATTTAGGGGAAACGATTGCATAAATCAAGTTTTTGATACAATTCTTGTTGCGGATTCAAGCATTTTTTGTAATTTTACACCCTGAAAAAAAAAACGAATCGATCATGAAAAAGAATCTCGTACGTACATTATTTATAATATGCGCTGTGGGGGCACTGACTACATCGTGCGTCAGAGACAAATTCAAATATTATGGATATGAAGACCAGTTGGAGGGCTATTTCCCCATTGACTCCATCGAGCGCGGGCACACGTGGACGCTGACAACGGCGGCTACAAGCGGCGTGAGTGGCATTCCCAACGGTGCCGACCGCGTAGTCCTGCTGTCGGGAAATCCCTTTTCGAAGAGTGGTGTAGAGGTGCTGGGCGAGGTTTACACCTCGTCGCTGGCTGGTCAATATGCCAACATCGAATACGTGAGCGACCCCACACTGAGCACCGTCTATGCGGCTGCCTTGGACAAGGACGGCAAGTATCTTGCCATCGGATCTGCCAAGGTGAACAACGAGATTAAGCTGACTACCACAGTGCCTACAACCAAAGCTAACGCCATCACTCCACAGGCATTCCGCTATTGCTTCGAGGCAGACTACCCCAACCCAGGCGATTGGGATTACAACGATGTGGTGATGACCATCGAGAAGGAGATAGCGCCCGACGACCACGATGTGGTGCTGCTGCACGTGACGCTGGATGCCGTGGGATTTGACAAACAGATAGGTGCTGCCATCCGACTGATGGGCTATGCCAACGATAAGGTAACGATTACTGAGGACGAGAACAGCTCCTTCATTCGCTATCCAGATCGCGAACGCGCACTGCTGAAACAGAAGGAACTGCAGTTTGCCGCCATCAACGGCAACGCTACCATCGGACTCTTCGACGATGCCCATCTGGCGATGTATCCTTTAGCAGCTGACGGCAGCGTCTATCGCCGATATTTCAATACGGTGGAGAACCCCTCGGCAAGCAACAACGGAGCCACACAGCTGGCTCAACCGGTGACCTACTACCTTGACTTTGGCGATGAGAACATAGCACGCCGCTTCCAATTGACCGAGGTTGACCCCTTTATCCTCGTGCAATACGGCACGGCAGGCAGCAACATCTGGGAGGTACACTCCTACCCCTACAAGCTGACTGAGGTGATTTACGGATACTACAACGATGCAGCACAGAGCTACAACAACGGATTTTCGTGGGCTGTCGTAGTGCCCGACGGTAATTTCCGCTACCCGCTGGAAGGGCAGCCCATCGGTATGCGCAAGAACAGCATCGTATCGGGAGCCTATCAGACGGCAGGCCATTCGTTCGGTGAGTGGATTCTTGACCAGGATGATGCCCAAGACTGGTATCTCTACCCCGCCGATGGTGCCGTTTACTAAGTGACATCGTGACAAGTGACAAAGTGACATTAAGGCACTTCCTGTGGGTGAACGGGGAACAGGAGAAGAAGAGTAAATATATCTATGTATAAATATTATAAATATATTAAATATATATTATATATATACTATATATAAATATTATATAATTATAATTATATAATATTCTATAAGGGCTGTTTTGCATATCGGGAAGATGCTTAATGTCACTATGTCACTTGTCACGATGTCATTCAGCTCTCATTCAGCCGATTTGAAATTTTCGTACCTTTACATTGTCAAATGAGAGGTGAAGCGGATGCCGCTTGGCGAGCGAAAAATATTTTGTAGGCCTGCCAGAAAAATTTACCTCGCCTGCCAGCAAAAACGGAGCCTCGATTTCGGCAAAACGCGAGTAACAAACAATCCTTCATTAACCTTAAAAAATATTACAATCATGGCATTGAAAGTAAAAAAGCGGGGTGCCTACATCACGCAGGCGCCCCACTTCATTTATCAGTAATTTTAAGTATTTGATGTCTTAATTATTCTGCACCACCTTGCCTGAAACAGCATTATCTATATTATACCAATCACTGTCAGCACGAGGGGTGGCTGTGGACGTAGCCCAGTTCTTGAACTTAGGATATGCTGTAATAACGTTAGTACGCTCCGTTGGCCAAGCCCAATCAACAGGAATCATCACAGCATGTGGATATGCGTCATTGTTGGGGAATACATAATCCTTGCCTGTTGTAGAAACATGGATTGAAACGGGCAGACTTTCAAACTCACCATTCCAAGTAGTAGGAACAGCAACTGTGCATGATTTAGGAGCTACACCATTCTGAGCCTTTTCACCGGTGTTCACCATTATACCCTTGCTAACTCCCAAAACTTGGTGAAGTTCCTTACCCTCATTACCCTCCTTAAAGAGATCTGCATCACCAATCTTTGCTGTAATCTCATAGGTAGCACCAAGAGCAACCAACAGCACATCAAGCTTAGTCTTGTCGTACTCAACCTCACCAGTCTCAGCATTGATGTTTTTTACATGATAATTAACTTTCAGCACTACGTCGTTCATATCGTAGTCAGTGTTCACTGTCTGGTCCTCGAAAGCGTAGGTGTAAACCTTCAAATCTTCCCAAATAATCTCAGGAATATTTGGAGTGAAACCAGGAGAGCAGTCACTTGGATCGGTTGGAGCTGTATTGAAAGCAGCCTTACCTACCATCTTTGCACCACTACCTGCAGCCATATTTAAATTCCATGCATTCTCAAAACGTTCTGCATCTCCATTTTCACCAGTGAAGCCACCAACATAAATATTCAGATTTCCAGTGACAGGATAACGTTCACCCACGTTGATGAAATTGATGTTATCAAACTCAAGGTATGATGAATTATCACCATTTGGACCATAAATCAGAGTACTGTTCAATTTAACAGCACCAGTGATTACCATTGAAGAATTCTCGTCAGCAGCAATATAAGTACCAATGCCTTCGCCACCCTCTGAGCAAGAGAGATCGAGCGCAGCTGCCTTGAAATAAGAACCAGAACCATTCTCAATCAACTTGCAAGCAACCTCACCAGAAGCCTCAAACCAACAAGCGTTCTTAATCTGCATGTTAGCAGAACTTGATCCCTTTGGAGCGCCACTGATATACATATGGCCACGGTTAACAAAGGTACTTGTACCAGCACCACCATTCAACTCTGTAGCATAGTTTGCGAAGGTACCATAGTTGAAGAAAGTACCAAAGTTCTGATTGAACTTACCAATTGAGATAGTACCAGAGTTGTAACCTTCCTCACCAGGATTATTACCATTTGTAACATTGATAGTACCACCACCAGAAATCGTACCTCCTGCGTTAACAAGACGAGCTTGGTTAACGAAGTTCATCGTAGCTCCTTCTGGGATAACAATCTCACCACCTTCAACAATAACGATAACGGCACCACCACCAACGCGTTGCTCTTTACCAGCAGGGATAGTCCATTTGCCACTTACATATACGGTACGAGCATCGCCGTCAGCCTCTTCTGTAGAAAGTACACCAATCAGCTTATTCCATTCGCCTGTAATCTTGAACTTGGTAACATAGTTTTCATCTCTATTATAAGTTAACCACGTGGGATGATGAGCCAAGGCATAAGCTATTTGCTCTTCCCAAGAAAGGGTAAAGAAGTAGTCTCTCTCTGCTTTTTGCTCAGAATTATTCCAGTCAATATCATTTACACTATTAGTTCCATTGGTATAATTAATAGCATAAGATGTATTATCATAATTGTCCTCAACATTAGCATCTGTTGGTTCCTTGGCACCTTCCAAGAACGACTGTACATATGCATTTGTAACAGTGCATGTTGGAATATCTACATGACTATTGGTTGCTGAAGCTGCACGCATTGCACGGCTTCCTGCAGCATTCTCACCAAAGACAACCTCAACCTTTCCATTCTTAACATTAGCTGGCTTCACATAAGAGTAGCCTTTCTCGTCCTTGATAGCAGCAAAAACCATTGTTGCAGCATCAGGACATGTAAAACTGATATTTACAGTGCTGCCACTTGTAACCTCTGCCTTACCTAATACAGTAGCACGATTATTGTTCTGGAATGGGTTGTTCTCATAGATGCTAACAGTGTACTTTGCACCATAGTCACCATTTACAGTTACATTAGCCTCAACTTGAGAAGCCATATCCCAAGTCTGACCGTCAGGAATCACAATACCAAGCTGAAGCTCAGCATTCTCTTTGGCCTTCTGCTCTTCATTGATACCACTTGAAGAACCATCAACGTCCTTTACACAACTGCTGAAACCAGCCAGAAGTGCTAAAGCGGCCATACCTTTCATCAAATACTTTTTCTTCATTTTTTGTTAGATTTTAATTTTAAATATGTGTACTTCATTCGGCAAAGATAGAAATTTAATTTCTTTCTACAAAATAAAATTAAAAATATCTGCCAATTTTTAACATTTGAACAACGATATGGCAAAAAATAGTATCTTTGCAACACAAAGATATAAAACAATAATTATGAAGAAGTTATCACTCCTCTTTTTCATGCTTTTAGCTATGAATTGCCGCCTCAGCGCACAAATAGCAGTTCCCAAGGAACAGCCGACCCTTGATTTTGTCATGCAACTCCGGGTAACCTTGGGAGCGTCGTACAGTTTAGGGCAGACACCTCATGGGGTCAGGAATGTCATTCCCATTACAGGCGGAACATTTGAAGGGCCAAGACTGAAAGGAACTATTCTGAATGGAGGTGCTGACTATCAACTGGCCAGCAACAATGGGGAGCGTACGGAACTGGAAGCGATATACAGTATCCGAACGGACGATGGAACCTACATTCATGTCCGCAATTGCGGTATCATCTCGACAGGTAAAGATGATAAAGGTCAGGATACCTTTTATTTCAAGGCAGCTCCAAGATTCGAGGCACCATCCGACAGTCCCTACAATTGGCTTAACAACGCCATTTACGTCTGTCAACCAGAATGGTCGCCAACATTCCAGGGAATCATTCTCAATGTCTGGATGGTAAAATAATCGAAAGCGAGAAGAAAAAGAGAGTTGCGAAAACTTCGTAACTCTCTGATTTTCAGTGTGGACCAGCCAGGGCTTGAACCTGGGACCTCCAGATTATGAGTCTGTTGCTCTAACCAACTGAGCTACAAGTCC
>OCTX012277788.1_pt1 | contig 49776 bp, 43 predicted proteins | sample 1539691 | NCBI WGS metagenome assembly OCTX01 (sample SAMN02144231, study PRJEB22623) | gut metagenome | biome: sheep rumen | host: Ovis aries | place: New Zealand
AAGGAGCGTATCCAGCTCTACCGTGGCGTAGTCATTAAGATTTGCGGTCACGGCGACAAGAAGCGTTTCACCGTCCGCAAGATGTCGGGCACGGTGGGTGTTGAGCGTATCTTCCCCATCGAGTCGCCGAACATCGACTCTATCGAGGTGAACAAGGTCGGTAAGGTTCGTCGCGCCAAGCTTTACTATCTGCGTAAGCTCACTGGTAAGGCTGCCCGCATCAAGGAGAAGCGTCGTCCCGTTGCCGCCGAGTAATCGGATGCACATAAAAAAAGTTCAACCTGAGGTTGAACTTTTTTTGTTGTAGTTCTCGTCGGCACTGACATCACCGTGGAGCGCATTCTGGAACGAGTCCCAGTCCTGGAATCCCGCCAGGAGCGACAGCCTGTCGAGCGTCTTGCGGTCAGGCTTATGCAGCAGTTCCTTCTCTACGGCATCCATCAGTTTCCTGAGGGCCATGCGTTTCTTTTCCATATTTTCTGAATTTAGCTGCAAAATTACAAAAATAATTCGTACCTTTGCAAGCAAAACAGGAAAAAAAGCAAAAAGGATGAAAGAATTAGCACTGAAGTACGGATGCAATCCGAACCAGAAGCCTTCACGCATCTACATGCAGGAGGGCGAGTTACCCATCGAAGTGATTAACGGCCGGCCGGGATACATCAATTTCCTCGATGCCTTCAACGCCTGGCAACTGGTCAAGGAGCTGAAGGAGGCCACAGGACTGGCATCCGCAGCGTCGTTCAAGCACGTCAGCCCTGCCGGTGCTGCCGTGGGACTGCCGCTAAGCGACACGCTGAAGAAGATTTACTTCGTCGACGACATCGAAGGTCTCGACGAGTCGCCCGTCGCCTGTGCCTACGCCAGGGCCCGCGGTGCCGACCGCATGTCAAGCTACGGCGACTTCGTGGCCTTGAGCGATGTCTGCGACGGCGTGACGGCAAAGATTCTGAAGCGCGAAGTGAGCGACGGCGTGATTGCCCCCGGCTATACCGACGAGGCTATTGAGATACTGAAGGACAAGCGCAAGGGCACGTATAACGTCATAAAGATTGACCCGGCATACCGCCCTGCACCCGTAGAGACCAAGCAGTGCTTCGGCATCACCTTCGAGCAGGGACGCAACGAAATCCGCCTGGACGACCCCGCCCTGTTTGAGAATATTCCGACGCAGAACAAGACGTTCACGCCCGAGGCCAAGCGCGACCTCATCATCGCCCTCATCACGCTGAAGTACACGCAGTCGAACTCCGTCTGCTACGTCAAGGACGGCCAGGCCATCGGCATCGGTGCCGGTCAGCAGAGCCGCATCCACTGCACCCGTCTGGCCGGCAACAAGGCCGACATCTGGTGGCTGCGCCAGCACCCGAAGGTGATGTCGCTGCCCTTCAAGGAGGGCATCCGCCGTGCCGACCGCGACAATACCATCGACGTGTACATCTCTGAGGACGAGCACGACGACGTGCTGCGCGACGGCGCCTGGCAGCAGTTCTTCACCGAACAGCCTGCCGTGCTGACCCTTGACGAGAAGAAAGCCTGGATAGCGCAGAACACAAAGGTGGCGCTCGGTTCTGACGCCTTCTTCCCCTTCGGCGACAACATCGAGCGCGCCCATAAGAGCGGCGTGGAGTTCATTGCCCAGGCCGGCGGTTCCGTGCGCGACGACCACGTCATCATGACTTGCGACAAGTACGGCATCGCCATGGCGTTTACCGGCGTCAGACTGTTCCACCACTAAAGGCCCACCCCCAACCCCTCCCCAAGGGAGGGGAGTAATAAAAGCAACAGACTATGACAGGCGAAGAGGACTTTCAGAAAATCTTGGAGAACGGCATCTCGTTCGGTCGGGGCGGCGAGCGCCGCGACCCTAACGAGGGCAAGGTGAAGACCAAGGCCAAGAAGAAGCAATACATCACGGGGGCGCACGGTTCGGGGTCGGCACGTCAGAAAGCCAAGTACCGCGAGCAGCGCGCCAACCGCAAGCACCGTTAGACACCAAGAGCATAAGGTAACGACTACGAATTTCACGAATTATACGAATTGATATCTGGCTGGCTACAGCATCTGAGAGAGTTCGTATAATTCGTGAAATTCGTAGTTGGCAATTTTGAAACTTACTAACTCTTATTCCACGCGCAGCACCTGGTCGCAGTAGTCGACGACGGCGGGACGGTGAGTAATGAAGATGACCGTCTTCTGCTTGTCGGCAAGAATATTGTGCAGGAGCTGCCGCTCGGTGTCGGGGTCGAGCGCCGACGTTGCCTCGTCGAACAGCATGATGCTGCGCCCGCGAAGCAGCGCCCGGGCAATGGCAATGCGCTGGGCCTGGCCCTCGCTGAGTCCGCCCCCCGCCTCAGTACACACAGAGTCGAGACCCTTTGGCAGGTCGGCAACGAAGTCGCCACAGACGAGGTGCAGGACGTGCCAGAGTTCGTCGTCGGTAGCCCCCGGCCGGCCCATGAGCAGGTTGTCGCGGATGGTGCCGCTGAGCAGCGTGTTGCCCTGCGGCACGTAGACGAAGTTACAACGGTGCAGGGGCGAGATGGCGTCAGCGCGCTGACGGTCGTAGATGACGACGCGCCCCTCCTGCGGACGGATAAGCGACAGGATAAGGCGCACGAGAGTGGTCTTTCCGGCACCCGTCTCGCCGAGGATGGCCGTACACGTACCGGGACGGAAGTCGAACGTCAGCTGATTGATGACCGGCGCGACAGAGTCCTCGTAGCCATAGGTGACGCCCTCGAACCTTATGCCGCAGGGAGCCGCCATCTCGACGCCATCGCCCTGCTGCTCCTGCCGCGCCTCTTCCAACTCCATCAGTCGCTCGGCAGCCGTAAAGACGCTGACGAAGGCCGGCGCCAGCCGGGTCAGGTCGCGCGCCGGTCCCTGTATGCGGTAGACCAGCTGCAGAAAGGCCGTCATCTGTCCGAAGCTGATGGTACGGGCACTCAGCCTGACGGCTCCCCAGAGGAAGGCGACAAGATAGCCCAGTGAAAAGCCACCGTTGACGAAGAGGTTCGAGGCTATCGAGAACTTGGTGCGCTGCCGCACGTGGTGACGCAGCTCCGACTGCGTGTCGCCGAGACGGTCGACCATCCGGTCGCCGGCTTCGAGTGTCTTGATGAGCATGCGGTGCTGGACGGTCTCGGTCAGCAGACTCTGCACCTGACTGTCACTGTTGCGCACCCGGCGGGTGTACTTCCTCATCTGGGCGACATAGACGCGGCTGACAAGGATGAACAGCGGCAGGATGCCCACGGTAATGAGCGAGAGCCAGACGTCCATCTGGAACAGGTAGACAAAGGCGCCCAGAAAGAGGGCCATGGTCGAGAGCGTATTGGGCAGCGTCTCGGTAATGAACGTCACCACCGTCTGCACGTCTTGCTCCAGCCGGTTGATGACGTCGCCGCTGTGGTGGGTGTCCTTACTCTGCCATTCCGCCCTGAGCAGGCGGTCGAGCATCTGCTGCTGCATCAGGTTCTGAGCCTTGACGCCGAGAATATTCTTGATCCACACCCGCGAGATGCCCAGTGCAAACTCACACAAGATGATGGTTCCCATCAGGGCAACGCCCCAGTAGATAGACCCGGCGACGACACCCGTCGCCATGTCGATAGTGCGCTGCATGGCCCACACCATCAGCAGACTGCACATCACCCCAAGCATACCGATGGAGGCGTTGAACAAAGCCTGAGTGCGGTTGCCGCGCAGCACCTGCCAAAGCCACCTGACGATTTGCCGTACGGTGTACTTACTCTCCGGGTTATGTAGCTTCTCTATCAGTTTCATCACTCTACACTCATCACTCTACACTCATCACTTTTCACTCATCACTTACCTCACGTCGGCTCCCCACATCATTTTCTCGCGCAGCGTCGCGAAGTACTGGTTATTGCTGCGCTTCACCACCTTTATATTATAGGGGGCGCGGCGCAGGGTGATACGCGTCTCCTCGCAGCACTTCTCTGAGCGGCCGTCGATGGCCACCAGGAACGAGTGGCTGCGGCTCTCGACGTCGAGCGTGACGACGGCCTTGTCGGGAATGACGATGGGGCGGATGTTCAGCGAGTGGGGCGCCACGGCCGTCATCAGCAGCACCCCCGTGCCGGGCACGATGATGGGTCCGCCGTTCGACAGCGAATAGGCCGTCGAGCCTGTCGGCGTCGACACAATCAAGCCGTCGGCCTGGTAGGTGGTCAGGTGCTTGCCGTCGATACTGGCACGTATGCTGATCATCGCGGCCGTGTCGCGCTTCAGCACGGCGACGTCGTTCAGGGCGCAGTTCATTGCTCCCAACGGCTCACCGTCGGCCTCCACCTGAATGACGGCACGGCTCTCGACGACGAAATCATCGATGTAGAGTGCATGCAGGCACGCCTCAATGTCGCAGGGGGCGATGTCGGCCAGGAAGCCGAGCCGCCCCATGTTGATGCCGAGAATGGGAATGTTGCGGCTGCCCACGCGGTTAGCCGTCTTCAGGAACGTTCCGTCGCCGCCCATCGAGATGGCGAAGTCGGCCTCGAAGTTGTTCTCCGTGAAGACCTCTGCCGCATGAACGTCGATGAGCTGGTCGTTCTTCAGGAAATCGTAGTACTCCCTGTCGACGGCCAGTTCGGCGCCGCTCTCGCTAAGACATGACAGCACTTTTTGTATGGCTGCCGACTTCTTAGCCTGGTAGATATTGCCGAAAAGGGCGAACTTTAGCTTGCGTTGCGTCATTTTTTTGGCTTGAATGTTCGTTGTTTCAGAAAATATTATTATCTTTGCGCTGCAAAGATACTTATTTTCCACGAAAAGAAGGAAAGATTATGGCAAAAGTTTATGTATTCCTGGCTGACGGCTTCGAGGATGTCGAGGCTCTCATCCCTGTTGACGTGCTGCGCCGTGGCGGCGTAGAGGTAGTAACGGTGAGCACAACGGACTTCCCGCTGGTGGAGTCGGCCCACGGCGTCTCCATCGAGGCCGACCTGCAGTTCGACCAGTGCGACTTCTCGGATGCCGACCTGCTGATGCTGCCCGGCGGCATGCCCGGTGCCTCCAACCTGTATGCCCACGAGGGTGTCTGCAAGGCTGTCTGCGACCAGGCCGCAGCGGGCAAGAAGGTGTCGGCCATCTGTGCCGCCCCTGCCGTGGTACTGGCTCCGCTCGGACTCCTTGAGGGCAAGCGCGCCACGTGCTATCCTGGTTTCGAACAGGCTTTGGAGGGCGCCACGTACACCGGCGACCTCGTCACCGTCGATGGCAACATCACCACTGCCGAGGGTCCTGCCGCCGCCTTCCCCTACGCCTACGAGTTGCTGAGCCAGCTGGTCAGCAAGGAGGTGAGCGACCAGGTGGCCGAAGGCATGCGCTTCAAGCACCTCATGGCGAGGTAATTTTTAGCAGCGGACTACAGGACTTCAATACTATTATGTTATACGAAGAATTATCAGGAAAGATTTTGAAAGCATACTTTGCTGTGCTAAAGAATCTTGGCACTGGCTATTTGGAGTCAGTCTATGAAGGTGCATTATGCATTGAGTTAGACGAACTCGGTGTCCCATATGTCAGGCAAAAACATCTCAACGTCATATATAAGGGACATAATATCGGTGACTTTGTCGCAGACATTATTGTAGACGACAAGATTGTCTTAGAACTTAAAGCCGTATCCAAGTTAGTTCCTGCACATAGTGCCCAGCTCATCAATTATCTCACCATTACAGGATGCAGGATAGGACTGTTACTTAACTTCGGCGAAGGCCGCGACTACAAACGCGTCTACCTGAAAAGTCCTGAAGTCCTGTAGTCCGCTGCAAAAAACAACGAAAGTATGGATTATGTTATCATCGTTGCAGGCGGCAAGGGCCTGCGCATGGGCAGCGACATTCCAAAGCAGTTCCTGCCCGTCGGCGGCCGACCGGTGCTGATGCGCACCATCGAGCGGTTCCGTGAGTATTCTGCCGACCTGCAGATTATCCTGGTGCTGCCCAAGGCCCAGCAGGACTACTGGCGCGAGTTGTGCCAGCAGTATCAGTTCCCCCTCCCCGAGCAGGGAAAGGCAACGGGCAGGCGCGCTTTGCCCGGGAATGGGGCCGGCAGCGGGTCTTACCAGCTGGCCGACGGCGGCGAGACGCGCTTCCACTCCGTGCTGCACGGCCTCGCCCTGATTCCCGACGAGGCCCAGGGCGTGGTCGGCGTCCACGACGGCGTGCGCCCCTTCCCCTCAACAGACGTCATCAGCCGCTGTTACGAGACAGCACGGCAGACGGGAGCCGCCATTCCCGTAGTGCCCGTGGTCGAAACACTGCGACATGTCGTCAGCAGCGAGCCACAGGACTTCGGGAGTTCGCACTCGGGAGAGAAAGTCCTGAAGTCCTGTAGTCCGCTGCAAAACCCAGAAGGCCATGCCGTCAGCTGCGGTAATGGTTCGATAACCGTTCCCCGCGCTGACTACCGTCTCGTCCAGACCCCACAGACGTTCGACATCCAGTTGCTGAAGACCGCATACCAGCAGGCCCTGAGCCAAACCGCGGGCGAGCCGTCGCCCGGCAGTGCAGCCTGCGCTTCTGCCGCCGCCTTTACCGACGACGCCTCCGTCGTCGAAGCCCTCGGCCACCCCATCGCCCTCGTCGAGGGCAACCGCGAGAACATCAAGCTGACCACCCCCTACGACCTGAAGATTGCCGAAGTACTGATTTAGATGGACATCCTACAACAGGACATCAAGTACCTGCCGGGCGTAGGCCCGCAGCGCAAGAAGATACTCAGTCAGGAACTGGGCATCGAGACCTTCGGCGACCTGCTGGAGTACTTCCCCTACAAGTACGTCGACCGGTCGAAGGTCTACACCGTGCGCGAGCTGACGGGCGACATGCCGTTCGTCCAGGTCGTGGGCACCATCCTGAGCTTCGAGACCTTTAAGATGAGCGAGCGCAAGGAGCGCGTCGTCGGCCACTTCAGCGACGGCACGGCCATCATGGACCTGGTGTGGTTCGGCGCCGGCGGCAAGTACGCCAAGCAGAGCTACCGCATCGGCACGGAGTACGTGGTGTTCGGCAAGCCCACCGTCTTCAACAACCGCATACAGGTGAGCCACCCCGAAGTCGACGAGGCCTCGAAGGTCGACACCTCGGCTATGGGCATGCAGCCCTACTACAACACCACCGAGAAGATGAAGAAGATGAGCCTCACCTCGCGCTCGCTGGAACGGCTCACCAAGACGCTCGTCGGCATCCTGAAAGAGCCGCTCGCCGAGACGCTGCCCGACTTCATCACCCAACGGCTCCACCTGATGGGGCGCGACGAGGCGCTGCGCACCGTCCACTACCCGCGCGACGCCAAGTCGCTTGAGCGGGCCCGCGTCCGCCTGAAGTTCGAGGAGCTGTTCTACGTCCAGCTTAATATATTAAGGTACGCGAGCGACCAGCGGCGCAAGTTCCGGGGCTACGTCTTCAGCCGCGTGGGCGACGTGTTCAACACGTTCTACCACGACCACCTGCCCTTCCCGCTGACCGAGGCCCAGAAGCGCGTCATCCGCGAGATACGCCACGACATGGGCAGCGGCCGCCAGATGAACCGCCTGCTGCAGGGCGACGTCGGCTCCGGCAAGACGCTGGTGGCGCTGATGTCGATGCTCATAGCCATCGACAACGGCTACCAGGCCTGCATCATGGCCCCCACCGAAATCCTGGCCGAGCAGCACCTGCAGACCATCAGGCAGTTTCTCGGCGACATGACCGTACAGGTAGAACTGCTGACGGGCATCGTCAAGGGCCGTCGTCGCCGCGAGGTGCTCGAAGGCGTGGCCGACGGTACCGTCCAGATTCTCGTCGGCACCCACGCCGTCATCGAGGACACCGTGCAGTTTGCCCGCCTCGGCTTCGTCGTCGTCGACGAGCAGCACCGCTTCGGCGTCAAGCAGCGCGCCAAGCTCTGGAGTAAAAGCCCCCTCCAACCTCCCCCCGTAGGGGAGGCCCCGGCGCAGCAAGCCTCCCTTGCGGGGGGAGGTTGGAGGGGGCTCCCCCACGTCCTCGTCATGACCGCCACGCCCATTCCGCGCACACTGGCCATGACGCTCTACGGCGACCTCGACGTCAGCGTCATCGACGAGCTGCCGCCGGGGCGCAAGCCCGTGGTGACCCACCACTTCTTCGACTCGCGCATCACGTCGCTCTACAACGGCATCCGCCAGCAGATCAACCAGGGCCGGCAGGTCTACTGCGTGTTCCCCCTCATCGAAGAGAGCGAGAAGAGCGATCTGAAGAACCTCGAGCAGGGCTACGACATGCTCTGCCAGGCCTTCCCCGAGTTCCGCCTGAGCAAGGTCCACGGCCGCATGAAGCCGGCCGACAAGGAGGCCGAGATGCAGCGCTTCGTCAGCGGCGAGACGCAGATCCTCGTCGCCACGACGGTCATCGAGGTGGGCGTCAACGTGCCCAATGCCTCGGTGATGGTCATCTTCGACGCCCAGCGCTTCGGCCTCTCACAGCTCCACCAGCTGCGCGGCCGCGTAGGGCGCGGTGCCGACCAGTCGTTCTGTCTCCTCGTCACGCCCTACCAGATAGGCGAGGACACCCGCCGGCGCATCGACATCATGTGCGACACGAACGACGGCTTCCGCATAGCCGAGGCCGACCTGAAGCTGCGCGGCCCCGGCGACCTGGAGGGCACACAGCAGAGCGGTATGGCCTTCGACCTGAAGATTGCCGACATCGCCCGCGACGGACAGCTCGTACAGATGGCCCGCGACGAGGCCCAGCTCATCGTCGACGACGACCCCACGTGCACCGCCCCGAAGTACCAGATTCTGTGGAACCGACTCCGCCAGCTGCGCAAGACCAACATCAACTGGGGCGTCGTCTCGTAAACGTTTAAGTGTTAAAAGACACCAAAACTTTGTTAAGGAATAAAAGCAAACGATTGCTTTTCGGAGAATTATTCGTACCTTTGCAACCGAAGTTTTCTACTCTTGCAGAAAACACCGATGTCTGTAACTCTAAAAAATAGAACCGAATGATTAAGACTTTAAAAAAGATTTTTGCAATAGCCGTGGTGTCAATCGTTACTGTTCCTACACAGGCACAGGATCTTTTAGCACGCCAGGCCCCCATCGACCGAAAGATGAAAGCCGTCGACTCAGTGGCTCTGAGCCGACTGATTCAGTTCGAGCAGATGGCATCGCCCGCTGCCGACCTCTATCAGGACTGGGAGAACTTCACTGCCCACCGCGAGACGGCGCTGCCCGACACCTTCCGCATCGACCTCCGCGGGTTCCACATGCCCACCGAGAGCCGCGTGCTCACGTCGAACTTCGGTCCGCGCTGGGGACGCCAGCATAAGGGACTCGACATCAAGGTCTACATCGGCGACACCATCCGCGCCGCCTTCTCAGGCAAGGTGCGCGTCGTACGCTTCGAGGCCGGCGGCTACGGCAACTTCGTCGTCATTCGTCACTACAACGGACTGGAGACCATCTACGGCCACATGTCGAAGCACCTCGTCAAGCCCGACCAGGAGGTACGTGCCGGCGAGCCCATCGGACTGGGTGGCAACACCGGCCGCAGCACCGGCTCACACCTGCACTTCGAGACGCGCCTCTGCGGCGTAGCACTCAACCCCGCCCTGATGTTCGACTTCCGCAACCAGGACGTGACGGGCGACTACTACCTGTTCCGCAAGTCGTCTTACACCCGCGAGTCAGCCCAGGCCAACCGCCTGCGCGGCGTCAGCGGTTCGTCGGCACAGGCCGGCGCCGACCTGCCCGGCAGCAAGAAGTCTGCCTCGAAGCGCAGCACCGCCAGCACACGCTTCCACAAGGTGAAGAAGGGCGAAACGCTCTACGCCATTGCACGCAAGCGCAACACCTCGGTGAGCGAAATCTGCAAGCTCAACGGCATCGGCAAGAACATGAAGCTGCGCCCTGGACAGATCCTGAAGTATAACTAAACCGTCGGCAACATCGACACACCGACAAAACCGGAAAACCACAATGAGAAAAATCGTTCTTTGCGCCCTCCTGCTGACATTAGCCATCGGCGACATCGCTAACGGCAAGGTAAGGAAGAGCACCAAGAAAAAGATACAGCATACCACCATCGCCGCTCAGCAACAGCAGCGCTATGACGAAATCGACAACTACGACTTCCTCTACGCCGGAGCCAGCGACGACCTGAACCTCGACTACGACGTTGCCACCGTCAACTGCCTGCTCGACGAGGCCGTTCGCCACATCGGCGCACGCTACCGTAGCGGCAGCAAGGGGCCCAACGCCTTCGACTGCTCAGGCTTCACCAGCTACGTCTACCGACAGATGGGCTACACCGACATCGGCGCCTCGTCGCGCGACCAGTACGCCCGCAACATCCCCGTCAGCCGTAGCGAGATGCAGCGCGGCGACCTCGTCTTCTTCACCAGCCCCAACTCGGGCCGCAGCGTGGGCCATGTGGGCATCGTCGTCGACGTCGACCCCGTCACCCACACCTTCAACTTCATTCACGCCAGCAGCAGTTCCGGCGTGAAAATCTCAAACTCTAACGATGGTTTCTATGCTCGCCGCTTTATTGGTGTGCGCCGCGTTATGTAGCACACCTGCCTCAGCCAACAACCCTAACGACACACTCACCGTCGCCATGTGCGGCGACATCATGATGGGCACCACGTTCCCCTCCGTCCAGCTGCCAGCTGACGGCGGGGCTAACCTATTTAAGGACGCAGGCCCCATCTTCCAGCGTGCCGACCTCGCCGTCGGCAATCTCGAAGGCACACTCTGCGACGGCGGCAAGAGCACCAAGGGCGAGGGCCCGAACGTCTACTCCTTCCGCACGCCGACCACCTACGCCCAGTGGCTCAGCCAGGCCGGCTTCGACTTCCTGAGCATGGCCAACAACCACGCCAACGACTTCGGCCAGGAGGGCATACTGAGCACCGAGCAAATGCTGCAGCAGCAGGACATCAAGTTCGCCGGCATCGAGGGCCGCACCGAGACCGCCGTCATCGAGCGCAAGGGCCTGCGCATAGGCATCTGCGCCTTCGGCCACAACTCCTACACACTGAAGCACACCGACCTCAGCACCGTCGGACGCATACTCGACGACCTGAAGCAGCGGTCGGACATCATCGTCGTCTCATTCCACGGCGGTGCCGAAGGGCGCTCAAAGAGCCACCTGCCCTACGGCACAGAGACCTTCCTCGGCGAGAACCGCGGCTCGCTGCGCGAGCTGGCCCACTACTGCATCGACAACGGTGCCGACCTCGTCTATGGGCACGGGCCCCACGTCGTCCGCGCCGTCGAGGTCTACGGCGGCCGATTCATCGTCTACAGCCTCGGCAACTTCTGCACGCCCTACGGCATGAGCCTCACCGGCATCTCAAGCTACGCCCCCGTCATCGAGGTAAAGCTGGGCCGCGACGGCCGCTTCCTGAAGGGCAGCATCCACTCCTTCCTACAGCAGAAGGGCGTAGGCCCGCGCCACGACAAGACCGGCAGCGTGGCCCGCGAGATGAAGCAGCTCTCGGAGGCCGACGTCCCGCAGAGCCAGGCCCGCATCGACGACAAGGGCAACATCACGCTGAAACAGTAACGCCAGCAAGCACCTCCACAACGACAAGATTATGGAATACATGTCACAGGAAGGCTACGACAAGCTCGTGGCCGAACTCAGGCAGCTCGAGACGGTCGAACTGCCACAGGTGAGAGAGGCCATTGCCGAGGCCCGCGACAAGGGCGACCTCAGCGAGAACTTCGAGTACCACGCCGCCAAGCGCGAGCAGTCGCGCCTGCTCGGCCGCATACGCTTCAAGCAGCGCGTGCTGGAGCATGCTCGCGTCATCGACACGTCGCGCCTCAGCGCCGACACCATCCTGCTGCTCAGCCGCGTCGAGATGACCAACCTCGCCAGCGGCAGCCGCATGACCTACACCATCGTCAGTCCCCACGAGGCCGACCTCCACGAGGGCAAGATTTCCATCAAGTCGCCCATCGGCACCGCCCTGCTCGGCCACAAGGCCGGCGACGTCGTCGACGTGCGCGTGCCCGCCGGACTGCTCCACCTGCGCATCGAGCGCATCAGCCTGTAGCCACGTCAGGCCAGGCACCCCGAGAGGCTGTCGCGCGCGACCCCAAGCCACGGAGTCTGCAAAAGCGCCCTCGTCCGCATCGGTGGCAGACGAGGACGCCTCGTTCGTAAAATTCGTGAAATTCGTAGTCGACGTGGCCGAACAGCCGTGGTCACTTGATCAGGTTGCCCAGGATGTCGCGGGTCAGTTCGCGGGTCACGGTGCGCGTGGCGGCACTGGTGGCGTTCTTCACCACCTTCTCCTTGGCCGAGGTCTTCGACTTCGACTCCTTGCCCGAGACCTTGTTGCTGACCCACGTGCCGAGCAGGGCGGCGAGGGTCGAGGTGACGGCAGTCATGACGGCCTTGAGCACCTTGCTCACGATGCCGGCCTTCTTCTTCTCAGTCTTCGCACCCTTGGCCTCCTTGGCGTCAGCCTCAGCCTCGTCGCGGGCAGCAAGTGCCTCCTCGGCCTCCTTGGCCAGCACCTCAAAGGCACTCTCACGGTCGATGGGCGTGTCGTACTTGCCGTAGACCTGACTCTGGCGGATGATGTCGAGCCGCTGGCCCTCGGTGACGGCACCTATCTGACTAAGTGGGAACAACACCTTGGCGCGCTGTACAATAGCCGGTGCACCCTTCTCGTCAAGGAAGCTGACGAGGGCCTCGCCGGTCTCAAGGTTCATAATCGCTTCATCGGTCTTGAACTCAGGATTGGGGCGGAAGGTGTCGGCGGCGGTCTTCACGGCCTTCTGATCTTTCGGCGTGTAGGCACGGAGGGCATGTTGTACGCGGTTGCCAAGCTGTCCGAGGATGACTTCGGGAATGTCTGTCGGACTTTGTGTGATAAAGTAGATGCCAACGCCCTTCGAGCGGATGAGTCGGATGACCTGCTCAATCTTGTCGAGCAGGGCTTTCGACGTACCGTCGAACAGCATGTGAGCCTCGTCGAAGAAGAACACGAGCTTCGGCAGCGGCAGGTCGCCGACCTCGGGGAGCGTGGTGTAAAGTTCGGAGAGCAGCCAAAGCAGGAAGGTGGAATAGAGCTTGGGCTGGAGCATCAGCTTGTCGGCAGCGAGGACGCTCATGATTCCCTTGCCGCCTTCAGTCTGCAGCAGGTCGTAGATATCGAACGAGGGCTCGCCGAAGAAGTGGTCGGCGCCCTGTGCCTCGAGCTGCAGCAGTGCGCGCTGGATGGCACCGACGGTCAGCGACGAGATGTTGCCGTACTTCGTGGTGTACTCCTTAGCGTGCTGCGACACCCAGTCGAGCATGGAACGCAGGTCCTTGAGGTCGAGGATGAGCAGTCCGCGCTCGTCGGCAATGCGAAACACGATGTTGAGCACGCCGTCCTGCGTCTCGTTAAGCTGGAGCAAGCGGCTGAGCAGCTGCGGGCCCATCTGACTGACAGTGGCACGCATGGGATGTCCCTGCTCACCAAAGACGTCATAGAAACGGACGGGGCAGGCCTGGAACTGCGGGTTCTCGATGCCGAATTCAGGCAGTCTTTTCTCGATGAAACCGCTCATTTTGCCCACCTGCGATATGCCGCTGAGGTCGCCCTTCATGTCGGCCATGAAACAGGGCACCCCCGCCTGGCAGAACGTCTCGGCCATGACCTGCAGCGTGACCGTCTTACCTGTACCCGTGGCGCCGGCAATGAGTCCGTGCCGGTTGGCCATCTTTCCTGTAATACTAAGTGCTCCCTCGGCGCAATGGGCGATGTAGAGCCCGCGTTCGTTGTCTAACATAATGGCTTTTCTTGCTTTAAGTTTTTGAATTCTTGTGATAGTGATGGCAAAAGTACATAAAAAAGCGTAAAATGCCAAAGTTTTTCCGCGATATTTTGTAACTTTGCACAGTTTTTAATCAAAGAACCAAGAAAAGAGGATATGGAAAACCTAAGCAAAGCGTTTCTTTACTTCATCTGCGCCGTGTCGGCGATGGGAGGCCTGCTCTTCGGCTACGACTGGGTGGTCATCGGCGGCGCAAAGCCGTTCTATGAGCTGTATTTCGGCATCTCAGACTCGCCGGTCATGCAGGGCGTGGCCATGTCGACTGCCTTGATTGGCTGTTTGGTGGGCGCAATGGTGGCAGGTGCCGCTGCCGACAAGTACGGACGGAAGCCGCTGCTGACGGTGTCGGCGGTGCTCTTCACCGTCTCGGCCATCGGCACGGGGCTGTTCAACGACTTCACCCTGTTTAACATAGCACGCTTCGTGGGCGGCGTGGGCATCGGCGTAGCCTCGACCTTGGCCCCGATGTATATTGCCGAGGTCAGTCCGGCGGCCATTCGCGGACGGATGGTAAGCCTCAACCAGATGACCATCGTGCTCGGCATCCTGGCCGCACAGATTGTCAACCTGCTGCTGGCCCGCGACACGTCGGTGGCCGAGAGCCAGGCGTGGAACGTCGAATGGGGCTGGCGCTGGATGTTCTGGGCAGAGACGGTGCCGGCGGCCGCGTTTCTTGTGATGAGTTTCTTCATTCCGGAGAGCCCGGTGTTCGTGCGGATGAAGGCTGCGGCGACGCCGCAGCACAGCGAACAGGCGGGGCTGAGGGAACTTGCTCAGGCGAAATACGGGCGGGTGCTGTTGTTGGGACTGGTCATTGCGGTGTTCCAGCAGTGGTGCGGCACGAACGTCATCTTCAACTACGCGCAGGAGATATTCGTGGGGGCGGGCTTCGACGTCGACGGTATGTTCATCAACATCGTCATTACGGGCATTGCCAACGTGGTCTTCACCTTTGTGGCGCTCTATACCATTGAGCGGTGGGGCCGCCGCACGCTGATGCTCATCGGTGCCGGTGGCCTTGGACTGATATACCTGACCTTAGGCACCTGCTACTTCCTGGAGGTAAAGGGCTTCGCGATGGTCTGCTTAGTGGTAACGGCCATCTCGGTCTACGCCATGACGCTGGGTCCCGTTACCTGGACGCTGCTGGCAGAGATATTCCCCAACCGTATCCGCGGCGTGGCAATGGCCACGTGCACGTTTGCCCTCTGGGTAGGCTGCTGCACGCTGACGTTCTCGTTCCCCTCGATGAACGCTGCCTTAGGCAGCAGCGGCACGTTCTGGATCTACAGCGGCATCTGCCTTTGTGCCTTCCTCTACCTGCTGCGCCGCTGTCCTGAGACGAAAGGCAAGAGCTTAGAAGAATTGGAAAAAGAACTCGTGAAATAAATCGTAAATCGAAAATCAGTAAATCGTAAATAATACAAGTTTCGCATGTTAGAGGAGACAAGGAGTTCAAGGAGTTCAGGGAGTTCAAGACGTATGTCTGTTAACACAGAACCCTCCTAAACCGTGAAGAGACAAGGATGTCAGGTAATGTCCTGAACTCCTTGAACTCCTTGAACTCCCTGTCTACAAAGAGCAAGCAATCTTGAGATAGTTAAATAAATAACATGGTGGTAAAAGCCTGGAGAGAAATGGTGACCATCCCGACCTACGAGGTGGGGAAGGCCGAGAAGAACCCGATATTCCTTGAGAAGCGGGTGTATCAGGGAAGCAGCGGTGTGGTTTATCCGTACCCCGTCATTGAGTCGATAGCCGACGAGCCGACGCCGAAGGAGTGGCAGGCCATCTGGCTGGAGAACGAGTATATCAAGGTGATGGTGCTGCCCGAACTGGGCGGCCGCATCCAGATGGCGTACGACAAGGTGAAGCAGCGCCACTTCGTGTACTACAACCACGTCATCAAGCCGGCCCTCGTCGGACTGTGCGGACCGTGGATCAGCGGCGGCATAGAGTTCAACTGGCCGCAGCACCACCGTCCGTCGACCTACTCGCCCGTCGACTCGCTGATTGTGGAGAACGCGGACGGGAGCGTCACCGTCTGGGTGAACGAGATGGAGCGGATGTTCCATCAGAAGGGCGCCGCCGGCTTCACGCTACGTCCCGGCTGTGCCTACCTGGAGATTCAGGGACGCGTCAGCAACCACACGCCGCTGCCGCAGACGTTCCTCTGGTGGGCCAACCCCGCCGTCGAGGTGAACGACCAGTACCAGAGCGTGTTCCCGCCCGACGTGAACGCCGTCTTCGACCACGGCAAGCGCGCCGTCTCCAGCTTCCCCATCGCCACGGGCACCTACTACAAGATGGACTACTCGGCCGGCGTCGACATCTCGAACTACCGCAACATCCCCGTGCCTACGAGCTATATGGCCGTCAACTCGAAGTACGACTTCGAGGGCGGCTACGAGAACGACTCTCACGGCGGCATGCTCCACGTGGCCAGCCACCACTTCTCGCCCGGCAAGAAGCAGTGGACGTGGGGCAACGGCGACTTCGGGCGGGCGTGGGACCGGAACCTGACGGAGCCCACCCCTGGCCCCTCCCCAAGGGAGGGGGAGTTCCGTCCCTACATCGAGCTGATGGCCGGCGTCTACACCGAGAACCAGCCCGACTTCACGTGGCTCATGCCCTACGAGGAGAAGCAGTTCGTGCAGTACTTCATGCCGTATCACGAGATCGGCATCGTGAAACAGGCGTCGAAGGACTTCATTATAGGCCTCACCCCCGACCCCTCTCCAACTGGAGAGGGGAGGTCGGTTACCATCAAGGTGCTGGCAACGTCGAAGCAGGAGGTGCGCATCGTGCTGCGCCACGACGACGGCGAGGTGTACTATGACCAGGCGGTGACGCTGTCGCCTGAGGAGGTCTTTCAGCAGACAGTGGACGTGAACGGCACGAAGATGGACAGCCTGACATTGACGGTGGGCAGTCTGACGTGGCACGCTGAGCCTGACGAGATACGCCCCATCCCCGACGCCGCCGAGGCCGCCCTGCCGCCTGAGGACACGAAGACCAACGACCAGCTCTACCTGACGGGACTCCACCTGGAGCAGTACCGCCACGCCACGTGGTCGGCCCTCGACTACTACGAAGAGGCCCTGCGCCGCGACCCCAACGACGTGCGCTGCCTGAACCAGACGGGACTATGGTACCTGCGGCGCGGACGGTTCGACAAGGCGGAGCCCTATCTGCGAAAGGCTGTGAAGATATGGCAGAAGCGCAACCCGAACCCCTACGACGGCGAGGCCATCTTCAACCTCGCCCTCTGTCTGAAGTACCAACGCCGCACGCAGGAGGCTTACGAGCTGTTCTGGAAGTCGACGTGGAACAAGGCGTGGGCCGATGCCGGCTACTTCGAGGCCGCCTGCATCAGCGTGAGCCAAGGCCGCTACGACGACGCCCTCGACGAGCTGGGCCGCTGTCTCATCTTCAACAGCTGCAACCACAAGGCGCGTGCGCTGAAGGCCGCCGTGCTGCGGCTGCAGCAGGACGGGAAGCAGAAGGGCGGTCTGCAGATGGGCAGTTCAAGGGAATTGAACGAACGCTTAGCGCTCATCGAAGAGTCGTTGCAGCTGGACCGCTTCAACTACGGCATCCGCTACGAGCAATACTTGCTGACAAAGGACGAGGACGTGCTGAAGGAGATGACCGTGATGATGCACGGCAACGTCTATAACTACCATGAGCTGGCGCTCGACTACGCACAGGCCGGACTGTGGCAGGCGTGCTCGGACGTGCTGAAGCTCTGTCCGGCGGAGCATCCGCTCACCTACTATTATTTAGGGTGGGCACAGATGGGGTTGGGCGACGCCGTGGCTGCCAACGCCGCCTTCGAACAGGCAGAGCGGGTGGACAGCTACTGCTGCTTCCCCAACCGTCTGGAGGATGTCGTCGTGCTGACGATGACCAAGACGATGAACCCCGACGGGGCACGGGCGCCCTATTACCTCGGTTGTCTGTATTACGACAAGCGGCAGTACGACGTGGCCATCGAGAACTGGGAGCTGTCGGCACGGCTCGACCCGCAGTTCCCGACCGTCTGGCGCAACCTGGCGCTGGCGCGCTTCAACAAACAGGACAGGCGGGAGGAAGCATTGGCATACATGGAACGCGCCTTCAGCCTCGACGAGAGCGACGCCCGCGTGCTGATGGAACTCGACCAGCTCTACAAGCGCCTGCAAAAGCCGCACCAGCAGCGGCTCGACTTCCTGCAGAAATACCCGCAGCTCGTCCAGCAGCGCGACGATCTCGTCTTAGAGGAGATTACCCTGCTCAACCAGCTTGGCCGTTACGAGGAGGCCAAGGCAAAGCTCGACGCCCACAAGTTCCACCCGTGGGAGGGCGGCGAAGGCAAGGTGAGCGGGCAGTACCAGATATGCCGAGTGGAGCTTGCGAAGAAAAGCCTCACCCCCGGCCCCTCTCCCAAGGAGAGGGGAGTAGATAGTTCTGCTAAGGATGAAGCCTTCAAGTTGCTGGAGGAGTGTCTCGTCTTCCCGCCACACCTCGGCGAAGGCAAGCTCTACGGTGCCCAGGACAATGACATCCTCTACTTCCTCGGGCGCTACGAGGAGGGAACCGCCGGACCGACGGAGCCTGCCGCCGCCATGTACTACAACGACGCCAAACCCGACAAGATATTCTACGCCGGGCTCTGCTACCGCAAGTTAGGACAGGAGGACAAGGCGCGGAGTCTCTTCCACAAGCTCGTCAACTACGGCAAGCAACACATCTTCGACCACGTCACGATGGACTACTTCGCCGTCTCGCTGCCCGACCTGCTCATCTGGGAAGACAGCCTCGACACGAAGAACCTCATCCACTGCAAGTATATGCTCGCCCTCGGCTACTTAGGACTGGGCGACACAGAAAAAGCCCTGAGGTATCTCTCCGAGGTGGAAGCCTTGGACATTAACCATCAGGGCATTCAACAGTTGCGGACGCTGATTGACAGCGGTCTGCTATAGCTACCCGGCCGCCGCCTTCAGGATTTCTGAGAGCGTCGGGTGGATATGAATCATGTCGCGGAGCTGCCCAAGGGTGGTTTCGCGACATATTAGTACGGAGACCTCCTGAATGATGTCGGCGGCGTGGGCGCCATAGGCATGGCAGCCGAGGATGAGAGACCCTCCCGAAGGAGGGGAGACAAAGAGCTTCAGCATGCCCTCGGTCTCGTTCATCGCCATTGCTTTGCCGTTGGCGCGCCAGAAGGCCTTCTTGCACTCGTAGGCGATGCCCTGTGCCTTCAGCTGGTCCTCGGTGGGGCCGACGCAGGCGGCCTCGGGGGTAGTGAAGATGGCGGCGGGCATGACGTCGAAGCGGATGTTGTCCTGCTTGCCGAGGATGTGGTTGACGGCGCGGACGGCCTGCATCTCGGCGGCGTGGGCCAGCATCTGGCGGCCGTTGCAGTCGCCTATGGCGTAGAGCTGCGGCGACGCCGCAGCACAGCCAACTTGCGGGGAAGAGGCGGGCGCGGCGGGGGGCTGCGGCGACGCGGCTACTACCTGGAAGTTGTCGTCGACGGGGATGGCGCCGTTGGGGGCGGGGGTGATGCCGGCGGCTTCAAGGTTCAGGCCGGCGGTGTTGGGCCGGCGGCCTGTGGCCATCAGGATGACGTCGGCATCGATGTCGGCGAGCGACTGTACGGCGGTCTTCATGCGGAAGGTGATTCCCTGCTTCTCTAAAAACTTGCGCAGGCGCTTGGCAATGTCGGCATCGAGCATGGGCAGACACTCCTTCAGGTACTCAATGACCGTGACCTCGGAACCGAAACGGTGGAAGACGGAGGCAAACTCCATGCCGATGACGCCGGCGCCGATGACGGCCAGGCGACGGGGCAGCGTGTCGAGGGCGAGCAGGCCGGTGCTGTCGACGAGGCGGGGGTCACTGATGTCGGGCAGTGGCAGCCACTTCGTCTCGGAGCCGGTGGCAATGATGATGTTCTTAGCGGCGATGGAATCGCCGCCTACAAGCAAGGCGTGGGGGGACTCGAACTGGGCCTTGGCGCGGACGAGGGTGATGTTGGGGTGCGAGAGGATGCTTTCAACGCCGGCGCGAAGCTGGGGCACGACCTGAGCCATGCGCTGGCGGGCTTCTTCGAAAGAGGCAGAGTGGACGTAGGTCTTTGTGGGAATGCAGCCCACGTTGAGACAGGTGCCGCCGACCTCGCCGGCCTCGACGATGGTGACCTTCAGCCCCTGGCTGGCAGCATATTCAGCGGCGCGGTAGCCTCCAGGCCCCGCGCCGATGACGATAAGATCAGTTGTTGTCATTCTTCAGTTGCTTGTAAGTGGTTACAGGATGCTTGGCTGCGAGCACGTCGTCGACACGGCCGATAGGCGTCAGGTGGGGCGCCGACTTCACCCGTTCGGGGTCGGTCCTTGCCTCGTCGGCTATCTGCCGCATGACGGCGATAAAGGCGTCGAGCGTCTCGCGCGACTCGTTCTCCGTCGGCTCAATCATCAGACTCTCATGGAAGAGCAGCGGGAAGTAGATGGTCGGGGCATGGTAGCCGTAGTCGAGCAGACGCTTGGCCACGTCCATCGTGGTGACGCCCGTCGACTTGTCCTTCAGGCCGTCGAAGACGAACTCATGGCAGCACACGGTATCGATGGGCAGCTCGTAGACATCCTTGAGCGACTCCTTGATATAGTTGGCGTTCAGCGTTGCCAGGGGGCCGACCTCCCTGACATGCTCGCGCCCCAGTGAGAGGATGTAGGCGTAGGCCCGGAGGAGCACGCCGAAGTTGCCGTGATAGGGCGAGACGCAGGGCAGGAACTGCTGCAGCCCCTCGCGCACGCCGACGGGACCACTGCCAGGACCGCCGCCGCCATGAGGCGTCGAGAACGTCTTGTGCAGGTTGATGTGCATCACGTCGAAGCCCATGTCGCCGGGACGGCATACGCCGAGCATCGGGTTCAGGTTGGCACCGTCGTAGTACATCAGCGCGCCGCACTGGTGGATCATCTGCGCAATCTCGGGGATACGCGTCTCGAAGAGGCCGAGGGTGTTGGGGTTGGTCATCATCATGGCGGCGATGTTGGGGCCCTCTAGATTAACTAGATGTTCTAGATCATCTAGAGAGACCAGACCGTCGGGGCCAGACTTCACCTCGATGATCTCCAGGCCGCAGACGGCGGCCGAGGCGGGGTTAGTGCCGTGGGCCGAGTCGGGCACGATGACCTTACGGCGCTGCAGGTCGCCACGCGAGCGGTGGTAGTTGTCGATGGTCATCAGTCCCGTCAGCTCGCCGTGGGCACCGGCGTACGGCTTGAACGTGAAGTGGGCCAGGCCCGTCAGTGCACAGAGCGAGCGCTCGAGCAGCGCCACGACGGCCTCAGCACCGGCCACGGTATGGTCAGGCTGCAGGGGGTGCAGGTTCTGGAACTGTGGCAGGGCGGCTATCTCCTCGTTGAGCTTCGGGTTGTACTTCATCGTGCACGAGCCGAGGGGATAGAAGCCCGTATCGACGCCGAAGTTATTATTAGAGAGGTTCGTGTAATGGCGGACGACGGTCAGCTCGTCGCACTCAGGCAGCGCGGCATCCTCCTTGCGGCAGAGTGCCTGCGGCACGTCGTACTGTCCGAAGCGGTTTGCCGGCAGGCTGTAGCCCTTGCGGCCCTCGCCCGATAGTTCGAAAATCAGGTTTCCATAAAGTCGGTTGTTCATAGGGCGGCAATGTTTACAAGGTTATCAATCTCCTCCTTGGTACGCTTCTCGGTGACGGCGAAGAGGAAACCGTCGCCGAGACGGACGCCGCCCAGGATTCCAGCCTCGATGAAGCGCTGGTAGAGGGTGTCGGCGTCGCCGTCGTAGCTGACGTAGAACTCGTTGAAGAAAGGCTGGTCGTAGACCAACTTGAAGCGGCCGGTAGACAGCAGGCGGTCGCAGAGATAGTGGGCTCCGGCATACGACAGCTGCGCGGCCTCCTTCAGGCCCTGGCGACCCATGAGCGACATGTAGACCGTGACCCAGAGCGCCATGAGCGACTGGTTCGAGCAGATGTTGCTGGTGGCCTTCTGGCGGCGGATGTGCTGCTCGCGAGCCTGGAGCGTGAGCACGAAGGCACGCTGGCCGCGGTTGTCGCGCGTCATGCCGACGATGCGGCCCGGCATCTTGCGCATGAGCTTCTCGGTGCAGCACATGTAGCCGACGTAAGGACCGCCCCACTGCATGGGGATGCCCAGCGACTGTCCGTCGCCGACGGCGATGTCGGCGCCCCACTCGCCCGGCGTCTTGAGCAGGGCGAGGTCGGCGGCCACGCTGTCGATGATGAAGAGTGCCTTGTGGTCGTGACAGGCGTCGGCAAAGCCGCTGAAGTCCTCGACGATGCCGTAGCAGTTAGGCTGCTGGACGATGACGCCGGCCACACCGCCAGATGAGAGATGAGAGATGAGCGATGAAAGGTCAGTCACCCCGTCTTTCTCGGCGATGGTCAGCAGTTCGATGCCGTGGTGCAGGGCGTAGGTGTCGAGCACACGGCGCGTGGCGTCGCCGACGGTCTCGGCCACGAGCACCTTGCCGGCCTTCTTGCCGGCGGCCACGGCCATCATCATGGCCTCAGCGCAGGCCGTGGTGCCGTCGTACATCGAGGCGTTCGAGATGTCCATGCCCGTGAGCGAGGCCATCATCGACTGGTACTCGAAGATATAGTGGAGCGTGCCCTGCGAGATTTCGGCCTGGTAGGGCGTGTAAGCCGTCAGCAGCTCAGAGCGCTGCAGCAGGTAGGGGACGACCGACGGCGTGTAGTGGTCGTAGACGCCGCAGCCGGCGAAGCAGGTCAGCTGGCGGTTCTGCGCCCCAAGCTTGTCGAAGAGGCTGCGCACCTCGAGCTCGCTCATCGCCGACGGCAGCTCGTAGTCGCCGCTGAAGCGGATGCTCTCGGGAATCTGGGCGTAGAGGCCGTCAAGGTCTTTCACCCCCACTTTCCCCAGCATCGCCTTCAGGTCATTCTCTGTATGCGGGAAATACTTGTATTCCATATCACTTTGCGCAGAAAGCCTCGTAGGCGGCAGCGTCCATCAGGCTGTCGAGCTCCACCTTGTCGCTGAGTTCCACCTTGATAATCCAGTTGTCATAGGGGGCCTGGTTCACCAGCTCGGGCTGGTCGTCGAGGGCGTCGTTCACCTCGACCACCTTGCCGCTGACGGGCGATATGAGGTCAGAGGCGGCCTTGACACTCTCCACGGCGCCGAACTCCTCGCCGGCGGTCACCTCGTCGTCGACGTCGGGCATGTCGACGTAGACCACGTTGCCTAATGCGTTCTGGGCATAGTCAGTAATGCCGACGTAGCCATACTCACCTTCTACTCTGATGTATTCGTGCGACTCCGAGTAGTAGAGTCCTTCAATTACCTTACTCATTTCTTATAGCTTTTGTTATAGAATTGTTTCTTGATGACCGTGCCAGGGAACACCTTCTTGCGAATCTGTATCTGGACGTCGGTGCCCAGCGCGGCGTAGGCCGTGTCGACGAGAGCCATGCAGACGCTCTTGTCGGTGGTGATGGTGTGGTAGCCCGTGGTCACCTCGCCAATGGGCTGGCCGTCCATGTTGAGTACGGTGTAGCCGTGACGGGGGATGGCCTTGTCGTGCAGTTCGATGCCGACGAGGCGGCGGCTGACGCCCTCGGTCTTCTGGCGCAGCAGGGCCTCGCGGCCGATGAACTCAGGCTTGTCGAACTTGACGAACGCGGTCAGGCCGGCCATCACGGGCGATATCTGCTCCGACAGTTCGTCGCCGTAGAGCGGCAGTCCCACCTCGAAGCGCAGGGTGTCGCGGCAACCGAGTCCGCAGGGCTGCACGCCGGCGGCTATCAGGCGGTCCCAGCAGTCGCGGATGTAGTCGTGCGAGGCGTACAGCTCGAAGCCGTCCTCGCCGGTGTAGCCTGTGCGGCTGATGATGACTGGAGCCCCCCCTACGGCCCCCGAGGGGGCTTCTATTGTCTTGCAGGTGTAAAAAGTCAGTTCCTTACATGGGAGGCCGAGGACGGTCTCGACGATGTGCTCTGACTCGGGGCCTTGGATGGCTATCTGACCGTAGATCTCTGACTCATTCTTCAAATCGATGTCGAAGCCTTCGGCCTGCTCCTGCATCCACGCCCAGTCCTTGTCGATATTGGCGGCGTTGATGACGAGGAAGAAGTCCTGCTCGGCCAGCTTGTAGACCAGCAGGTCGTCGACGGTGCCGCCGTCGTCGTAGCACATCATGCCGTAGACGATCTTCCCTACGGGCATGGCCGTGACGTTGTTCGTAAAGATGTGGTTCACATAGCGTTCGGCATCCTGGCCCTTGACCGTCACCTCGCCCATGTGGGAGACGTCGAAGAGGCCGACCCGTTCGCGCACGGCGGCGTGCTCCTTGGCAATGCCGCTCTGGTAGAGCAGGGGCATATCGAACCCGCCGAACTCTACCATCATCGCCCCTAACGACAGGTGTTTGTCGTACAGGCAGGTGCGCTTTGTCTTCTTTTCAAGTTCTTGTTTTACTGACATAGTAACATTTACGGTTTACAGATTATAGATTTACAGTTTAATTGTCTCGTACGATTGCTCCATCGCCTCAATCTCGGCCACGTCGGCCGGCGTCAGCCGGCGCTCGCCGTCGCAGAGGGTCTGGCGGATGAGCGTCTTCAGCTCGCCGAGGGTCAGCGTCGTGTGGTCCTTCAGCAGCGTGATGCGCTGGCGCACACTCTCCACGCCCTTGCGCTGCAGCTTCGCAGGGCTCGGCGTGATGGCGGCCGTCATGTGCTCCATCCGGGTGTCGTAGAGCATGGTGCTGTGGACGATGGTGCGGCCGGCCAGGTGGTAGCAGGCCGTACCGCAGACCTTGCGGTCGCCGACGAGGATGTCGTTATGGCTGGTGCCGGTGGCCGTGACGCCCGCCTTGCGCAGCACGAGCATGACCATCGTAACGAAGCGGTTGAAGGCGAAGCCCACGTTGTCGCCGGCGGTGACGAGCGAGAGCATCAGGTTGCCCTCATCGGCATAGACGCAGCCTCCGCCGCTCTTGCGGCGCACGATGCTGATGGCGTGGCGGCGGCAGTAGTCGGTGTCCACCTCGTTCTCGAGCACCTGGTTACGGCCATAGATGACCGTCGGGGCCACCTGCCACGTGAAGAACGCGTCAGGCTCGTCGAGCCGTCGGGCCACGAATTCCTCCATGGCCAGATAGAACGTGAGGTTGCGCTGCTTGTCGTCGGGCAGCAGGATATACTTCATACAGGTCGGTTAGCAATAATCCGACTGCAAATATATGAAGTTTTTATGTAATCTACAAGTTTTTCTGCAAGAATTTTAGCTCGGCCTCCAACATTTCCAGTTTTGGCATCGGGAAGCCGGCCTCGCGGGCTATCTCTATCGGGCGCGTATATAAATAATGTATCTCCATCGGCCGATGGAAGTCGTAGTCGAGACGCATCGACGGCGAGTAGGGCGTCATCTCGTCGGTCATGCGGATCATCTTCTCGACGAAGGCCTCGTCGACACCGCTGACGCCCAAGGCCCGCGAGGCGCCCACCACCTCCATCATCTGGTCGCGGATGAGCTGGCGCGTCGAGGGGTCGCGCAGCAGCAGGTCGGTCTGGGTGTGCAGGGCGACGGTCATGCCGTTGAAGGGCATGTTCCAGACGGCCTTCTTCCAGCGTGCCTCGTGGTACTCCACCTGGCCCGTCTCGATGCCGGCGGCGCGGAACTCGCCGACGACGGCCTCGAACAGCCGTTCGTCGCGACACGAATAGTTAGCCAGGTTGATGCTACCGTAGCACTGGTGGCTGACGCGCCCCGGCTCGGTCTTGGCCGAGCAGATGAAGGCCAGGCCGGCGGCGAGCTGCACGCCGGGAAACATCGTCTGCACGTCGGGCTCGATGCCGATGCCGTTCTGGATCATCACCACCAGCGTATGCTCATGCAACAGCGGCGGCAGCAGCTCCTTCAGCTTGCCGTTGTTCACCGACTTCAGGCACACCAGCACCACGTCGCACTGGGGCATGTCCGCAGTCCGGGCGTAGGCGTTGGCCCTGATGTGGAACGACCCGTCGCAGGAATCCACCTGCAGGCCGTTCGACCTGACATACTCATAGTCCTTGTGCAGCAGGAAGTGTACCTCCTGTCCTGCCCTTGCCAGCTTGGCGCCGTAGTAGCCGCCAATGGCTCCTGTTCCTATTACTCCGTATTTCATACTGGGGTGCAAAAGTACGAATTATCCGCCACATACGCAAACTTTTCTGCGCAAAATCTGCTGACAGTCCTGACAAAATACCGACAAACCGCCACTCAGAATTCGCGTACCATTGAGCAGACGGGACACTGTCGGCAAATACGCCAGTTTTGAGGTATTTCGCAATAAGCTGACTATCAACCACCTACGCCTCAAGCCCCACATGGGAACCCAGAAAAAGCCCTTGCAAAGGTCCTGGAAAGGCGCCTTTTCGCCGCTACTAACCCGCCACTTTGCTCGGAGTAACCCGCCACTTTGCCCGGAGTAACCCGGCGGGTTAGTGCCACCAAGCCGCCAACAGGCCATTTTCAGCCTGTTTCATATCCCCTCGCAACCCTTTTTGCTCCTGGTTCGTTGTTTCTGTCCAACACTTTTTTTGCTACTTTTCTTTACATTCAGCCCCGCCCGTCGTCTGATTTCGGAAATAAACATCCCCGATTATTTGGTTCGTATTCCTTTTTTTGCTATCTTTGCAAAAACTTTGAGTGGAAATGACTGAATTCAGCAATAGGATAGACAGCTTACTCACCCCTCGTATTCAGGAGGAAGCCGTTGTACTCGACTTGTTTGCCGGGTGTGGCGGTTTGTCATTAGGGTTCGAGGCGGCAGGATTCCGCACCATCGGTTACGAAATGGTGGAAGCCGCTGTAAACACTTATAACAAGAATCTTTTAGGCACATGCCATAATCAGTTTCTCGAAGTCGGATTCGACTATCCAGAAGCCGACAAGATAGACATCATTATCGGCGGGCCTCCCTGCCAACCTTTTAGCCGCTTTGGCAATCAAATGGGGATAGAAGATGCACGCGATGGTTTCCCCGTGTTCATTGATGCCGTGAAACGTATCAAGCCTCGTGTCTTCCTGTTCGAGAATGTTGCCAACATCCTGGGGCGTCACAAATGGTATTTGGAACTGATAGTCTCGGAATTGCGCAAACTGGGTTATTTCGTAGAATACAAGGTTCTGAACGCCGTAGACTTTGGCGTTCCACAAAACCGTGAGCGACTCGTATGTGTGGGACATCAGTCATCATTCAGATTCCCCAAGATAGAGCAAAGACGGACAACCGTCGAGGAGGCTATCGGTGATATGATGCATCAATACGACGAGAAGAGCAAATTCCTAACCCCCGAACAAGAGCGGTATATCGCCGTCTACGAGGAGAAGTCGCACTGCATCAATCCGAGAGACCTGCATCCTGACCGTCCGGCTCGCACCATCACGTGCCGCAACCTAGCTGGCGCCACCAGTGACATGCAGCGTGTAAAGCTACCTGACGGGCGGCGACGTAGGATAGAGGTAAGAGAAGCAGCACGACTACAATCCTTCCCCGACTGGTTTGAGTTCTGTGGCAATGAGACACGGCAATTCTACCAGATCGGAAATGCTGTCCCCCCACTGCTCGCCTACAAACTGGCACTCGCCCTAAAGCGGACCTACCGAACAGAAAAACGACAGGAGGCAGAAATCCGCTACATCAACATACTACAAGAACAATCCTTATTCGACGCTGTATGAATATAAAATTCACGGGCAACAAGAGTACCCAAGTCAAAAAGCTGTATTCCGATATGCTTGACGTATTAACGGCTGTCGGCATTCCTGTTACTGAACTACCCTCCGACCGACGAAGGGAGAAAATGGCAGGAGCTTGTCTTGCTGCAGCCCAAATAGAAAAATCTTTCAAGGAAGCGAAATCCGTCATGAATGGCAACTTCTTAAAGACAAGGGATATCATTGACTTCGAGAATACCCATTACGGCGAACGAATAGCATCAGGCTCCTATGACGACATCCGCCGCAAGGATCTGAGACTACTTGTTGAGGAAGGCCTCGTGGTCAACTCCTCGACGTTAGACTTGTCGGCCACCAACAACCCTAACCGAGGCTATACACTCGATGCACAGTTTGCAAAATTGCTGAAGACGTATGGAACTAAGAAATGGGAAGACCAACTAGCCTACTTCCTTCAGATACACCATCAAGCCAAGGAAGAACTGAAGCGCAAACGAGCTATGGAACGCATCCCCGTCACCTTGCCCTCAGGTCTTACAATTGAACTATCTACCGGCGAGCATAATGTCCTTCAGAAAAAGATTATCGAAGACTTTCTACCTCTGTGGGGCATGGGTGCCGAGGTTCTTTACATGGGCGACACGGCTGACAAATATCTAGTTCGTAACATAGAAGCGTTGACACAACTTCAGATTACTCTCGGACATGATGAGTTGCCTGATGTCGTAGCATACAGCCGTGAGGAGAACCTGTTGTTCCTGATTGAAGCATACGTCACCTCAAACCCTATTAACAAAGAACGCCTAAAACTGTTGAGACGCCTCGTTGAGAAAAGCACAGCCAACGTAGTCTTTATAACAGCATTCCTCAGCAAGCGTGAGGGACTGAGGCATCTTGGCGAAATTGCATGGGAGACTGAGGTGTGGTTTGCCAACGAGCCAGAGCACATGATGCACCTCAATGGCTACAAGTTCCTTAAGATATACAAACAGGAGCAGGTATAACCTTCAATACGTTAACTATGGCAATTAAGAAACTATCAACGATACTACTGTTGCTCCTGGGCGTCGTCTCGGTGCAGGCGGCAGACTACGGAATCAACTTCTGCGGCTTCAGCGTGACCGACAGCAATAAGGACGACCTCTGCGCCATGCTCAGGTCTTACGGGATTTCCGTCAACCCCAGTTCGACGGCATCATATAATAGTTCGACAAAGACGCTGAACGTCCGCCCACTGGGCGATGTCAACCACAACAGATACGTAGAAAAGACTGACGTCACGGCACTTGCGCAGATGATCATCGGCAGCTGCGACGACACCGTGAAACCCTACGCCCCGGAGGACGTCAACGGCGACGGCCGACTGGATATTACCGACCTGGCGGCCCTCATCAAGCTGCTGAAAGAGCAGTAAAGGGGGCCGCGAGACGAAATTTCCGAAACAAAGGCGCGCCGTGTCAAAAATTTATTGTAACTTTGCACCCGCATGGAGAAACAAGACTTTGGGCTGCTCAAGCGCATCGACTCGCCATCGGACTTGCGCAGCCTGACGATTGACGACCTGCCGCGGGTGTGCGAAGAGTTGCGGCAGGACATCGTTGAAGAGCTGTCAGTGAACCCCGGACACCTGGCCTCGAGCCTCGGCGTGGTGGAACTGACAGTGGCGCTGCACTACGTCTTCGACACACCTAACGACCGCATCGTCTGGGACGTGGGCCATCAGGCCTACGGCCACAAAATATTGACTGGCCGCCGCGAGCAGTTCTCGACGAACCGCAAGCTGGGCGGCATACGTCCCTTCCCCTCGCCCCAGGAGAGCGAGTACGACTCGTTCGCCTGCGGCCACGCCTCGAACAGCATCTCAGCCGCCCTCGGCATGGCGGTGGCTTCGACAATTGAGAATGAAGAGTTGCCTCGCAAGGTCGTTGCCGTCATCGGCGACGGTGCCATGTCGGGCGGACTGGCCTTCGAGGGTCTGAACAACGTGTCGTCGTCGCCCAACGACCTGCTCATCATACTGAACGACAACAACATGTCGATAGACCGCTCCGTGGGCGGCATGAAGCAGTACCTGCTGAGTCTGAACACCAACAAGACCTACAACCACCTGCGCTTCAAGGCCGGGCAATGGCTCCACGGGCGAGGCATGATGAACGACGACCGGCGGAAAGGACTCATCCGCCTGTCGAACGCCATCAAGAGCGCCATCTCGCACCAGCAGAACATCTTCGAGGGTATGAACATACGCTACTTCGGACCTACCGACGGCCACGACGTCAAGGAACTGGTGCGCATACTCCGCGAAATCAAGGACATGAAGGGGCCGAAGCTGCTGCACATCCACACGAAGAAAGGCCACGGCTATGCTCCGGCCGAGAAGGACGTCACCACCTGGCACGCACCGGGGAAGTTCAATCCCGACACCGGCGAGCGACTGGTGGACAACAACCCCGACAAGCCGCAGAAGTACCAGGACGTCTTCGGACATACGCTCCTGGAACTGGCCCGGCAGAACCCGCGCATCGTCGGCGTGACGCCCGCCATGCCCTCGGGCTGCTCGATGAACATCATGATGAAGGAGATGCCCGAGCGCACCTTCGACGTGGGCATCGCCGAGGGGCACGCCGTCACCTTCTCGGGCGGCATGGCCAAGGACGGCCTCATTCCCTTCTGCAACATCTATTCGGCCTTCGCACAGAGGGCCTACGACAACATCATACACGACGTGGCACTGCTCGGGCTGCACGTCGTGCTCTGCTTCGACCGCGCCGGACTGGTCGGCGAGGACGGGCCTACCCACCACGGCGCCTTCGACCTGGCCGCCCTGCGGCCAGTGCCTAACCTGACCATCTGCTCGCCGATGGACGAGCACGAGCTGCGCCGGCTGATGTACACCGCCCAGCTGCCCGACAAGGGGCCGTTCGTCATTCGCTACCCCCGTGGCGGCGGCGTGTTGAAGGACTGGCGCTGCCCCCTGGAGGAGGTCAAGGTGGGCACGGGCCGCCGGCTGCTCGACGGCAGCAACGTGGCCGTGCTCTCGATAGGCCCCATCGGCAACGAGGCGCTGAAAGCGGCCCGCGAGACGGGCGCCGCCATGTACGACATGCGCTTCCTGAAGCCCCTCGACGAGGACATCCTCCACGAGGTGGGCCGCAGGTTCAGCCGCGTCGTCACCGTCGAGAACGGCGTCCGCGACGGCGGACTCGGCTCGGCCGTCATGGAGTGGCTCTCTGACCACGGCTACACCACGCGCGTCACCCGCCTCGGACTGCCCACCGACCACTTCGTGGAGCACGGCACCGTGGCCGAGCTGCACCGACTCTGCGGCATCGACGCCGAAGGTATCAAATCGAGAATCGAAAATCCGTAAATCGTAAATAGCATGAAGATAGTCATTGCCGGAGCCGGGGCCGTAGGTACCCATCTGTCGAAACTGCTGTCAGGCGAGCACCAGAACTGCGTGCTCATCGACGACAACGAGGAGCGCCTGGAGGGCGTCGCCGAGTACGACGTCATGACCTACAACGCGCTGCCCACCAGCATCGGCGCTCTGCGCGAGGCCGGGGCCGACAAGGCCGACCTCTTCGTGGGCGTCACCACCGAGGAGACCACCAACATCACGGCCTGCGTCATTGCCCACGCCCTCGGTGCCAAGAAAACCGTGGCCCGCATCGACAACTACGAGTACCTCTCGCCGCAGAACCAGAAGTTCTTCCAGCAGATGGGCATCGACTCGATGGTCTACCCCGAGGTGCTGGCCGCCACCGACATCACCAACGGGCTGAAGATGTCGTGGGTGCGCCAGCGCTGGGACGTCCACGGCGGCGCCCTCGTCCTGTTAGGCATCAAGCTGCGCGAGGGCTGCGAGATTCTCAACCAGCCGCTCAGGGACCTCTGCGGCCCTGAGGACCCCTACCACATCGTGGCCATCAAGCGCGACGACGAGACCATCATCCCCGGCGGTCTGGACAAGCTGCAGCTCAACGACCTGACCTACTTCATGACCACCAAGGAGTATATACCCTACATCCGCAAGATTGTAGGCAAGGAGCACTATGCCGACGTGAAGAACGTCATCATCATGGGCGGCGGAAAGACCTCGGTACGCGCCGCACTGACCATTCCCGACTACATGAACGTCAAGATCATCGAGAAAGACGCCGACCGCTGCGAGAAGCTCAACCAGCTGCTGGCCGAGAGCGACACGATGGTCATCCACGGCGACGGCCGCGACCTGGCCCTGCTCGAGGAGGAGGGCATACGCACCACGCAGGCCTTCGTGGCACTGACCGGCAACGCCGAGACCAACATCCTGGCCTGCCTGACGGCCAAGAAGCTCGGCGTGCGCAAGACGGTGGCCATGGTCGAGAACCTCGACTACGTCTCGATGGCCGAGAGCCTCGACATCGGCACCATCATCAACAAGAAGACCGTCGCCGCCAGCCACATCTACCAGATGATGCTCGACGCCGACGTCAGCAACCTCCGCTCGCTGATGCTCGTCGACAGCGAGGTGGCCGAGTTTGTGGCCTCCGAGGGCTCGCGGGTGACGAAGCGGCTCGTCAAGGACCTCGGGCTGCCCTTCGGCGTCACCATCGGCGGACTCGTGCGCAACGGCCAGGGCATGCTCGTCAGCGGTAACTCCCAGATTCTGGCCGGCGACTCGGTCATGGTCTTCTGTCACGAGCAGAAGCTGAAGCATCTCGAAAAGTTCTTCAAAAAGTCCACCCTCTTCTAACCTCTAACCTCTTACCTCTGAATAATATGGTGAATTTCCGCATCATCAACAAGATCATCGGCTCGCTGCTGTTCGTCGAAGCCCAGTTCATGGGCTGGTGCCTCGCCGTGGCCTTCGCCTACCACGAGGACGACGTGCTGGCATTCCTGCTGTCGATGCTGCTGACCTTCGGCTGCGGATTCCTATTCCTCTACCTCGGCCGAGGCGCACAGAACACGCTCAGCCGCCGCGACGCCTACGTCGTCGTCACCGCCGTCTGGGTCATCTTCTCCGTCTTCGGCATGCTGCCCTTCCTCATCCACGGCAGCATCGACAATCTCACCGACGCCTTCTTCGAGACGATGTCGGGCTTCACCACCACCGGCGCCACCATCATCGACGACGTCGAACAGCTGCCCCACGGCATACTCTTCTGGCGCTCGCTGATGCAGTGGATAGGCGGACTGGGTATCGTCTTCTTCACCATAGCCATCCTGCCCTCGCTCGTGGGCGGCAGTGTCAAGGTGTTCGCAGCCGAGGCCACCGGCCCCATCAAGGCCAAGATGCACCCGCGGCTCACCACGTCGGCCAAGTGGATATGGAGCATCTACCTGCTGCTTACCGTCGGCTGCGGCGTGTCGTTCTGGGCCGTCGGCATGGACTGGTTCGAGGCCGCCAACTACGCGATGACGACAACGGCCACGGGCGGCTTCTCCATCCACAACGACGGTCTGGAGCACTTCGACCTGGCCTCGGTCGACTACATCGCCATCGTCTTCCAGTTCCTCTCAGGCATCAACTTCACCTTATTATACATCAGCATCTTCAAGCTGCGCATCACGTCACTGTTCAAGAACTCCGAGTTCAAGCTCTACATCGCCGTCGTCGTCGGGGCCACGCTCTGGATCATGTACCTGCTGCTCACCCGCATGGACTACCCGCTTGAGCAGGCCTTCCGCAACGCCCTGTTCCAGGTCGTCTCGTTCATGACCACCACGGGCATGTTCAACGACGAGGTAGGGCTGTGGCCACATATAACGTGGGTCATTCTCGGCGTCATCATGTTTCTCGGTGCCTGCGCCGGCAGTACCAGCGGCGGTTTCAAGTGCATCCGCGGCAATATGCTGCTGCAGGTGGTGCGCAATAACTTCCGGCAGATTCTGCACCCGAACGCCGTGCTGCCCGTGCGCATCAACGGCCAGAGCATACCGCAGTCGAAGCTCGTGGCACTGTTCGCCTTCTTCGTGCTGGCCATCCTGATGATGCTATTCACCGCCACCACCATGATGGTCGGCGGCATTGACAGCACCAACGCCATGACCATCGCCCTGAGCTGCGTCAGCAATGTCGGGCCGTCGCTCACCACGCAGATAGGCCCCGAACTGTCGTGGTCGGTGCTTCCCTTGGCCATCAAGTGGATTCTCTGTCTGCTGATGCTCATGGGCCGTCTTGAAATCATGACCGTCCTGGTACTCTTCACCCGCGAGTTCTGGAAGGAGAACTGATGCATTGCGTGCTATACACGCGCAAAAAGCGATTACTGATGTGTAGTGTCCACGACGGGAGTATTAGCGTCCAGGTAGCGGCGGATGTCGTCCTGAATGCGGCGGAAGGGCTCTGAGGCGGTGTAGCCGGTGTTCTTCTTGAGCATCGTCTTGACGTCCTGTAGCGAGTTCTCATAGCACGTCATCTCGTTGCGCTTCTGGATGTGGCGGGCCGAGGCGCGGCTGATCTCGTTCTGGCGCTCCTGGCGCAGCAGGTTGCAGACCTTCGTGAGGATGGGCGCCACGACGGTGTCGAAGAGGTGGTGGCCCTGAATGTACAGATAGGTGTTCTGCGGGCTGACGCCGAGGGCCTTGATGTCGTCCTTGGTGGCCAGGTACTCTTCCTTGGCGTCGGGGAAGAGGCGCTGCAGCTCGGCGATGCGGGTGCCCACCTTTCGGCGTATGTTGGCTATTGAGGCAGAAGGATTGCTGACGGTGAAGCCGCCCGGGTCGGCGACGCGGTTGAAGTCGGAGATGGAGAAGCGGGGGTAGTTGCCGTTGCGGTAGAGCATGACCGACCAGACGAACAGCGGGAAGATGGCCTCGCTGAACTGCTGGAAATACTCGCGGAAGTCGAAGATGCGGTGGTCGTTGAGCGTCACCGAGACGCAGACGTTGTGGAGCGAGGGTGCATAGCACTGGAAGCTCTCGATGGCGTAGGCGTAGGTATGGAAGACGTAGGGACTGCCGAGCACCCTCTTCGACTGTTCTGTGCGCCCCTGCATCAGGTAGTCGTAGTCGGCATCGACGCAGGCTATCATGTCGCGGCCGAGGATGTCGTCGGCCGGCGCGGCCTTCTTGCTGCCCTTCTTGTCGCCCCGCTGGAGGAAGTTCATCAGCACCGACTTCTTACCCCGCGTCAGGTTGACCTTCGAGGGCAGCATAACCTCGAAGTAGCGGTGCTCGTCCTCAAACTCGCTGAGCACCGTGCGCCAGAAGTAGATATCGTCGTAAGCCTCGACGTAGGCTACTATCCTGCGCCGTGCCTGCTTCGACTTCAAGGCGTTGGCGGCCTCAAAGTACCGGCTGTTGATATTATCACTCAGTTTCTTGGCCATGTTCGTCAAAAGTTGCAGCAGACTACAGGACTTCAGGACTTTCCCGGGGGCTTGCAACGTAGTCGTTAAGTCCTGTAGTCCGCTGCAAAATCATATCGTGATGTCAGTTACCTCGGTGACGCTGTCCACCCAGCCGTTCATGACAACGGCGGGCGAGTGGGTGGTCAGGATGATCTGCACGTTGGGGTTCAGCTCCAGGCAGAGGTCGATGAGGCGCTTCTGCCACTCAATGTGGAGCGACACCTCAGGCTCGTCCATGAAGAGCACGTAGTGCTGGTCGTCCTCGACGAGGACGGTGAGCAGGATGGCGAGCATCTGCTTCTCGCCCGACGACAGCTGGTAGGGCACGAGCACCTCGCCAATCTGCGAGAAGCGTATCTCGTTCTCGGTGCGCACAATCTTCTTGCCGGTGTCGACAAACAGTTCGTCGACAATGTCCTGGAACCGCTTCTTCTTCACCGACAGATGCTGGGCAGCCTCGGTATCGCCCCGCTGCAGGCACTCGATGATGCGGTTGCCGATGTTCACCTGGTAGTCGAGATACTTACGCTGCAGGTGGTAGAGCTGGAAGTCGAGGGCCGACGAGATGCGGGTGTCGACGTGGGCCATCGTGTCGAGGTCGAGCACGGGGCTGTCTAACGAACGGATGACGTCGTAACGTATCCACTTGGCATCCTCGGGCTCTACGTCGAGGCGCACGCCCTTGAGCATGTGGCTGGGAAACTCACCGCCGGCGGTAAGGCCCTTCACCACCTTGTTCAGGATGGTGCTCTTGCCCACGCCGTTGATGCCGCTGAGAATGTTTACGCGGGGCGACAACTCCCAGACGATGTGCTTCTTGCCGCTCCAGAGGGCATCGATCTCTATTCGCTTGATGTAGTCTGCGTACTTCTGCATAGCTGTCAGGTTTTTCGGATTATTAGTGAAATACGTAGTCTGCTGCTGACTACCACTGCCGGCTGGCCCACGGGGCGAGTCTCTGGCCTGGCGAGGTGAAGTCGAACAGGGTGACGTCGAATATCATGACGCTGTAAGCCGGCACCGTGCCTCGGTCAGTAGCACCGTAGCCTAACTGGTAAGGGACGAACACGCGCCAGCGGTCGCCGATGTGCATGTGCTGCAGGGCGGTGGCGAAACCGTCGGTGAAGTTGCTGACAAGATTGTCAATCACGCCGGTGGTCCTGGGGCTGTAGGTGTAGGTCGGCTCGAAGGTCTGGTCGAACACCTGGCCCTGCGGGTGGTCGACTGAAGGAATCAGCCGGCCGATATAACTGACGCGGGCAGTGTCGGTATACAGCGGACAGACGGTGCCGCTGCCCTGCTCCAACACCTTAATATATATATATTCGGTGTTGGCCGTGGTGGTCGACTCGTTCTTTGTGAACGACTTGATCTTACGCCAGTCGTCGCCCCCGCGGCTCAGCGAGTCTTCGAGCGTGGCGAAGAAGGCGTCGTTACGCACCTGCCAGTTGGCAAACTCGTCAGCAGCATCATCGTCGGACTCGCTACAGGCCGTCAGAAGGAAAAGACAGCCAAGACAACTAAGACACCACCAAAGGAAGGCGGATGTCCTGGTTGTCCTGGCTGTCAGGGATGTCTGAATACGCATAGTCGTAGTATTACAATTTCTTCAGCAGCGAGGCAATGCTCACCTTGTCCTCGATGATGGCGTTGAGCTCGCTGATGGCGACGCGCTCCTGCTCCATCGTATCGCGGAAGCGCAGGGTGACGCAGCCGTCGTTGAGCGTGTCATGGTCGACGGTGACGCAGTAGGGCGTGCCGATGGCGTCCTGGCGGCGGTAGCGCTTGCCGATGGAGTCCTTCTCGTCATACTGGCAGGTGAAGTGATACTTCAGCTGGTCGATGATCTCGCGGGCCTTCTCGGGCAGCCCGTCCTTCTTCACCAGCGGCATGACGGCACACTTCACGGGAGCCAGGGCGGCGGGCAGACGGAGCACGACGCGCGTCTCGCCATTCTCCAGTTTCTCCTCGCAGAAGGCGTGGCACATGATAGAGAGGAACATACGGTCGACACCGATGGACGTCTCGATGACGTACGGCGTGTACGACTCGTTGGTCTGTGGGTCGAAGTACTTGATGCTCTTGCCTGAGTACTTCTCGTGCTGGCTGAGGTCGAAGTTCGTGCGCGAGTGGATGCCCTCCACCTCCTTGAAGCCGAACGGCATCTTGAACTCGATGTCGGTGGCAGCATTGGCGTAGTGGGCCAGCTTGTCGTGGTCGTGGAAACGATAGTTCTCGGCACCGAATCCTAAGGCCAGGTGCCACTTCATGCGGGTCTCCTTCCACTTGGGGAACCACTCCAACTCGGTGCCGGGCTGTACGAAGAACTGCATCTCCATCTGCTCGAACTCCCTCATACGGAAGATGAACTGACGGGCGACAATCTCGTTGCGGAAAGCCTTACCAATCTGGGCTATGCCGAAGGGAATCTTCATGCGGCCCGTCTTCTGCACGTTCAGATAGTTGACGAAGATACCCTGGGCCGTCTCCGGGCGGAGGTAGATTTTCATGGAGCCGTCGGCGGTGGAGCCCATCTCCGTGGAGAACATGAGGTTAAACTGGCGCACGTCGGTCCAGTTCTTCGTGCCGCTGATGGGGTCGACGATCTCCTCGTCAAGGATAATCTGCTTCAGCTCCTCCAGGTCAGGACCCTGCATGGCGGCAGCGTAGCGCTCGTGCAGCGCATCACGCTTCTGCTTGGTCTCGGCCACACGCGGCGAGGTCTCCAGATACTTGGCCTCGTCGAACTGGTCGCCGAAGCGCTTGCGGGCCTTCTCGACCTCCTTCTGAATCTTCTCGTCGTACTTGGCTATCTGGTCCTCGATGAGCACGTCGGCACGATAGCGCTTCTTCGAGTCGCGGTTGTCAATGAGGGGGTCGTTGAAGGCGTCAACGTGGCCCGAGGCTTTCCATATCGTGGGGTGCATGAAGATGGCCGAGTCGATACCCACGATGTTCTCGTGCAGCATCGTCATGGCCTTCCACCAGTATTGCTTAATGTTGTTCTTCAACTCCACGCCGTTCTGACCGTAGTCGTAGACGGCGCCTAAACCATCGTAGATTTCACTGCTGGGAAACACGAAGCCATACTCCTTGCAGTGGCTTACGATCTTCTTAAATACATCTTCTTGTGCCATAATCTTTTTACTATATGTGTCGTTTTGCGTGCAAAGGTACATATTTTAATTGAAATGAGCAAAAAAGTTCAGGCGTTTTTAAACCTTTCGCACTCTGGCACGTCAAAAGGACAGATACAGGATAACGAACATATCAGGATAACAACAAAAAAGTTCATTATGAAAAAGACTATTTTGACATTAGTAGCAGCAATGGCCATGACGATTGGTTACGCTAAGACACAGAACACCACTGCGGTGAAGAAAGTTGAAAACCACGGCATCACATTCGACATGCGCCGGCTCGCCGTGACACTCGACCTGAACGACTACCAGATGGAGGCAGTAAAGGTCATCAGCGACAACCTGAACGAAGAGCTCACTGCAGCTGCTACGGCAAGAAGGTTCGAACGCCCAGCGCTTTTCCACAGGGCTATCCAGAAGGACGCGCGCAACATGCGCAACGTACTGAACGACAAGCAGTACGACACCTACATGAAGCTCCTGACAGCCACGCTACAGAACCGGATCAGAAGGTAAAAAGATGCAGCTTAACGGCCACCGCGAAGAAAACCGCGGTGGCCGTTAAACGTTAAAAAACACTAACTAACAAATAATTTTCAATTCTCAATTCTCAATTCTCAATTATTAGTACTACCTTTGCACCCGCAAAAGTAATAACGATAGGGGCATAGCCCAGTTGGTTTAGAGCGCTGCAGTCACATTGCAGAGGTCCCCGGTTCGAGCCCGGGTGTCCCTACAAAGAGGCGGACTACGAAATGTAGCCCGCCTCCTTTTTTTGTCGGTTCTTTGGCACGGAGAAACGCTGAGAAACGCGGTCGTAGGTTCCCAGTTTAAGAGTCATAATTCCTGCTTTCCTGCACTGACTACTGACTTTCAGATAGTTATGGTCAGAAAAGGGCACTTTTTCCTGCACTGGATGGTCGGCCGTTCCTGCACTGGCTTTCTGTCGGGAAAACGGGCCAGCGGCCAGGAGCGTGCGGCGCTTTCAGGATGTTTCGCGGCTTGAAAACCGATTTTTCGTGGCCGGAAAACCCGGCAGTCACGCTTTGACGGTATTCCTTGACTGGATTGTTAAAATATGTTTAGGCACATTCCCCCCGTCAGTGCCGGTCAGTGCAGGAACCGTCGACCTTTCAGTGCAGGAAAACAGGGCTTAGCGTCAGCACAACTTCCTGACAATCAGGCTCAAGTGCAGGAAGTGCAGGAAAACAGCTTCGCTTAAAGACGCGGTCGCAGATTCTCCCCCTTCGAGTCAGTGGGACTGCCGCTCGGCGGAAATCGGATGAAGGCGCGAAGCAATACGCGAAGCAATTGCATGCTAAAAAAAGTAAAAGTAACGCAATTTGGCTGCTTTACCATTTTTTTTTAGTAACTTTGCGCTGGCGAAATAACTAAGAACAAAATATGGATGACGAAATAAAGAATCAGGAAAGCCCGGAAACGCCTGACAACCAGGGCAGCACCGAGGCCCACTCCGACTACAAACCCGTAAACCGCTTCGACGCGGCGGCCGTTCACCACCTCTCGGGAATGTACCAGAACTGGTTTCTCGACTATGCCTCATACGTGATACTGGAACGTGCCGTGCCCAACATCGAGGACGGATTCAAACCCGTACAGCGACGCATCATGCACTCCATGAAACGCATGGACGACGGCCGATACAACAAGGTGGCCAATATCGTGGGCCACACCATGCAGTTCCACCCACACGGCGACGCATCAATCGGCGACGCCCTGGTGCAGTTGGGCCAGAAGGACCTGCTCGTCGACACGCAGGGTAACTGGGGCAACATCCTGACCGGCGACCGCGCCGCCGCTCCGCGATACATCGAGGCACGCCTCTCGAAGTTTGCCCTCGACACGGTGTTCAACCCGAAGACGACGGAGTGGCAACTCTCGTACGACGGCCGCAACAAGGAGCCCATCACGCTGCCCGTGAAGTTCCCGCTGCTGCTGGCACAGGGCGCCGAGGGCATTGCCGTGGGCCTCAGTTCGAAGATACTGTCGCACAACTTCAACGAGATTTGCGATGCCGCCATCAGCTACCTGCACGACCAACCGTTCCAGTTGTACCCCGACTTCCAGACGGGCGGCTCCATCGACGTCACGAAATACAACGACGGACAGCGCGGCGGCGTGCTGAAGGTGCGCGCCAAGATTGAGAAGCTCGACCAGAAGACACTGGTCATCCGCGAGCTGCCGTTCTCGAAGACCGTGCCCACGCTGTGCGAGAGCATTACCAAGGCTATCGAGAAGGGTAAGATCAAGGCCAAGCGCGTGGACGACCTGACGAGTGCCAACGTCGAGATAGTGGTACACCTGGCCCCCGGCGTGTCGTCGGACAAGACGCTCGACGCCCTCTATGCCTTCACCGACTGCGAAATCAACATCTCGCCGAACTGCTGTGTCATCAGCGACCAGAAGCCACAGTTCCTGACCGTCTCCGACGTGCTGCGCCACAACGTTGACCGCACGAAGGACCTGATACGCCAGGAGCTGGAAATCCGCCGTGGCGAGCTGCTCGAGCAATACCACTTCTGCTCGCTCGAGAAAATCTTCATCGAGGAGCGCATCTATAAGGACCGTAAGTTCGAGGAGGCCCCCAACGTTGACCGCGTCTGCGAGCATATCGACGAGCGGCTGACGCCCTTCTACCCCACCCTCGTCCGCGAGGTGACGAAGGACGACATCCTGAAACTTCTGGAAATCAAAATGCAGCGCATCCTGAAGTTCAACAAGGAGAAGGCCGACGAGCTAATGGCTCGCATCAAGGCCGAGATCGACCAGATAGACCGCGACCTGGCCAACCTAACTGAGGTAACGGCCGACTGGTTCCAGTTCCTGAAAGACAAATACGGCAAGGACCACCCGCGACTGACCGAGATCCGCAACTTCGACACCATCGAGGCCACAAAGGTGGCCGAGGCCAACCAGAAGCTGTACATCAACCGCGCGGACGGCTTCATCGGCACCGGGCTGAAGAAGGACGAGTACGTCTGCAACTGCTCTGACATCGACGACATCATCATCTTCTACCGCGACGGTAAGTACAAGGTGGTACGCGTGGCCGACAAGCTGTTCGTCGGCAAGAACGTGCTCCACCTGCAGGTCTTCAAGAAAAACGACACGCGAACGATATATAATGTCGTGTACCGCGACGGCAAGAAGGGCGCCTGCTTCATCAAGCGCTTCAACGTGACCTCGATGACACGCGACAAGGAGTACGACCTGACGCAGGGCACGCCCGGCTCGAAGGTGATGTACTTCACCGCCAACCCCAATGGCGAGGCCGAGGTCATCAAGGTAACGCTCGACCCGAACCCGAAGCTGAAGAAGATCTTCATCGACAAGGACTTCTCGGAGGTCATCATCAAGGGGCGCGCCTCGAAGGGTAATCTGCTGACACGCAACAGCGTACACCGCATCGGCCTGAAGAGTCACGGACGCTCGACCCTGGGCGGACGGAAGGTGTGGTACGACCCCGACGTCAACCGTCTGAACTACGACGAGCACGGCCGGCTGCTCGGCGAGTTCTTCGACGGCGACCAGATTCTGGTGGTGCTCGACAACGGCGACTTCTACCTGACCAACTTCGACGTCAACAACCACTACGAGGCCAACATACTCCGCATCGAGAAATACAACTCCGAAAAGGTGTGGAGCGCCGTCCTCTGGGATGCCGACAACCAAGGCTACCCCTACGTCAAGCGGTTCCTGATGGAGGCCACTAAGCGTAAGCAGAACTTCCTGGGCGAGAATCCGCTCTCGAAGCTCATCCTGCTGAGCGACCAGGTGTTCCCGCTCATCAAGGTCAGCTACGGCGGTGCCGACGACTTCCGCGACGCCGAGGAGGTCGACGTCGAGCAGTTTATTGCCGTCAAGGGCTTCAAGGCCAAGGGCAAGCGCCTGTCGACCTACCAGATAGAGAGCATCGTTGAGCTTGAGCCGAAACGATTCCCGGAGGTTCCGGAAGACACTGACGACCCCGAAACGGCCGACACCGCCGAGGAGCCTGAAGACCTCGACCCCGACGCCGGCAAGAGCGAGCAGCAGGTCATCGACGAGATAACCGGACAAACCAGCCTTTTCAGCGATGAAGACTTCTAAGCGTGCAGCAAGGCGATGGGCGGCAGGGCTGGCAGCTCTCGTGTCGTCAGCGATGTGTCTTCCGGCAGGGGCACAGACCGACTTCACCACGACCTACCAGCTGGGAGTGGGCAGCACCAACATCCTCGACACCTACCTGTCGCAGGAGAAATTCCGCGGTCCGGCCCTGACGCTGCTGACCACCTCAGAGCGGATGAAGCCCGGAGGCCGCTGGTCAACAATGATACAGAACGAACTGAACTTCACCTCGGCCGACGACCGCGCCGAGACCGTCAGCGAACTGCAGGGAGACTACTCGTTCTATATCGGCCGCTACTACGCCTGGCACCTGGGCAACCTCAGCCTGCAAGCAGGCGGGATGGGGGTCGCCAACCTGGGATTCATCTACAACACCAGCAACTCTAACAACCCCGCTCAGGGGCGGGTTTCAATCAGTATTATGCCCTCAGCCACGGCCGCTTACGGCTTTAGCCTGTTCAAGCGTCCCTGGCGCGCCCGCTACGAGGTCGAACTGCCGCTCGTCGGACTGATGTTCAGCCCGAACTACGGACAGTCGTACTACGAGATCTTCTCGCGTGGCGACTACGACCACAACCTCGTGCCCACAACCTTCATTTCGGCGCCAAACCTGCGTCAGCAGTTGTCGCTCGACTGTAGCGTCAGCCGCTCGCTGACCCTCCGCATCGGCTACCTCGGCAACTACCAGCAAGCAAAGGTCAACAACCTGAAGTCGCACATCTACCACCACCGCTTCATGATCGGCGTAGTGCGCAGCTTCACCATCTCACCCCGCCCATGAAAAACTTACTCATGTCTTCACTTCTGCTCCTGCTCGCCTGTCTCACCGCTTGCGTGGACGAGGAGGAGTTCTCCGACACACCGGCAGGAAACTTCGAGGCGCTCTGGACGATCATCGACGAGCACTACTGCTTTTTCGACTACAAGCGTCAGGAGTACGGGCTCGACTGGCAACAGGTGCACGACAAATACCGCCAGCGCATCAACAACAGCATGACCGACGAACAGCTGTTCGAGGTGCTCGCCGGCCTGCTCAGCGAACTGCGCGACGGCCACGTCAACCTGACCGCCGCCCACGACATGGCACGCTACTGGCAGTGGTACCAGAACTACCCCGCCAACTACAGCGACTCGCTGGAGCGCATCTACCTCGGCACCGACTACCGCATTGCCGCAGGCATGAAGTACAAGATTTTCGACGATAACATCGGCTACATACGCTACGAGTCGTTCAACAATGGCGTCGGCAGCGGCAACCTGACTGAGGTGCTGAACTACCTCATGCTCTGCCGCGGCCTCATCATCGACATACGCAACAACGGCGGCGGCGACCTGACCAACGTCGAGAAGATTGCGTCGCGGTTCACTAACGAGCGGGTGCTCGTCGGCTACATCCAGCACAAGACGGGGCCCGGCCACTTTGACTTCTCAGAACTCGAACCGCGCTATCTCGACCCCGCCGCCAGCCTGCGCTGGCAGAAGCGCGTCATCGTGCTCACCAACCACCGCGTATTCTCAGCGGCCAACGAGTTTACCATGTACATGAAAGCCCTGCCCAACGTGCGGGTCATCGGCGACGTCACCGGCGGCGGTGCCGGCCTGCCCTTCAGTTCGTCGCTGCCCAACGGCTGGGTGGTGCGCTTCTCGGCAGTCCCGATGTACGATGCCAAGCACAACTCTACCGAGTTCGGCATCATCCCCGACCTCTATGTTCCACTGCGCGAAGAGTACGCCTTACGGGGTAAAGACACAATAATTGAGGTTGCACGCAAACTTTTATCGCAATAAATTTGGTGGTTTCAAGAAAATGTATTACCTTTGCACCCGCAAAACCAATAACGCGATGGAATTGACGTCGTCGAAGTCGCGCCTGTGGCGGAATTGGTAGACGCGCCAGACTTAGGATCTGGTATCTCACGATGTGCAGGTTCGAGTCCTGTCAGGCGCACGCAACATAGAGTCGGCATAGCTCAGCTGGTTAGAGTATCACCTTGACATGGTGGGGGTCCTTGGTTCGAGTCCAAGTGTCGACACAACCCAGAATCCCAAGAGGCTGTTTCAGCATCTTGGGGTTTTTCTTTTCCCCGCCCGGCTCATTTCCTTCGCGCGCGTACCTTTAATATATTTGCGCGCTGGCGCCGTCATCTTGACCGGTGCCGAGGTGCTCAGCCTGCTTCGCCAGCAACGCCCCTGTCTGAACGAGGGACTGACGTCAGTCCCTCGTCGTCGACGTGGAATAGCGGATTGAGACGGTGGGCGAATAGGTGTTAAGCAGTATCAGCAGCACCGTTCCCTTCTCGTTCTCAAACGTGGCCTCCTTGTGCAGGTCGCCATGCTTGCCCATGTTCGGCCAGCCGAACACCTTCTCGAACTCATCGTGCTTGGCCTGCCACAGATTCGACGTAGAATCATTGTAGGTAGCCGTGTACTGCTCCAGTATGTCCGAGATCGTGTCGTTCTGGTGGTACACGGTCACGCTGAAGTTGCGGGCAACGGTGTCGGCCAGCACAAAGCTCGTCGACGTAGAGTGGGCTGTGTCGAGTGCCAGGCCCTGCAGCTGCAGCGAGTCAGCCATCTTCTTGGCCGACATGCCCATCGACATGCCGCGATAGTCCAGATACTCACGCTCGCCCGAGCAAGCGCACATTGCTAAGACAGCCATTACGGCCAGTAAAATCTTCTTCATAGCTTATCACTCTTCACTTATCACTCTTCACTTTACACTTTTCACTTTAATAAGGTACTCGCCTATCTGCACGGCGTTCAAGGCAGCACCCTTGCGAATCTGGTCGCCCGAGAGCCAGAACGTCAGACCACAGTCGTCGGTCAGGTCCTTGCGCACGCGACCCACGAAGACGTCGTCCTTGCCGGCCGTGTCGAGCGGCATGGGGTACGTCAGCGTCGACGGGTCATCAACCAGCGTGCAGCCGGGAGCCTGTGCAATGGCCTGCTGGGCCTCCTCGACGCTCAGCGGCCGCTCGGTCTCAATCCAAACGCTCTCTGAGTGCGAGCGCAGCGAACTGACACGCACACACATAGCCGAGCACTTCGCGTCGGTGTGCATAATCTTGCGCGTCTCGTTGTACATCTTCATCTCCTCCTTCGTGTAGCCGTTGGGCTGGAACACGTCAATCTGCGGAATGACGTTATAGGCCAGCTGGTGGGGGAACTTCTTAATTGTCTTCACCTCGCCCGTCTCCACAATCTCGCGGTACTGCTGCTGCAGCTCCGCCATGGCGGCGGCACCGGCGCCCGACGCACTCTGGTACGAGGCCACGTGGATGCGCTTGATATGGCTCAACTGCTCAAGCGGCTGCAGCACGACCACCATCATGATAGTGGTGCAGTTGGGGTTGGCGATGATGCCGCGCGGACGGTTCAGCGCGTCCTCGGCATTACACTCGGGCACCACCAGGGGCACGTCGTCGTCCATGCGGAAGGCCGAACTGTTGTCAATCATCACGCAGCCGTACTTCGTAATCGTCTCGGCAAACTCCTTCGACGTGCCGGCACCGGCCGAGGTGAAGGCGATGTCGATGTTCTTGAAGTCATCGTTCTTCTGCAGCAACTTCACCGTCAGCTCCTTGCCGCGGAAGTTATACGTTGTTCCTGCCGAGCGCTCCGAGCCGAACAGCACCAGCTCGTCCATCGGGAAATTTCTCTCATCAAGCAGGCGCAGGAACTCCTGGCCCACGGCGCCCGAGGCGCCAACAATTGCTACTTTCATCGTCGCTTTTTATTTTAATTAGTTACTTTCTGGCTGCAAAATTACAAAAAATAATCAATTATCAATTACCAATTATCAATTATTTTGTATCTTTGCACGCAGAATGACAACATTGCAGACATATTTCCCCATTACCGACCCCACGTTGATATTCCTCGTGGTGCTGCTGATTATACTCTCGGCGCCGATCATCATGGGAAAACTGCGCATTCCTCACATCATCGGAATGGTACTCGCCGGAGTCATCGTCGGACAGTACGGACTCAACATCCTGACGCGCGACAACTCCTTCGAACTCTTCGGACGCGTCGGACTCTACTACATCATGTTCCTCGCCGGACTCGAGATGGACATGGCCGGCGTGAAGCGCAACTCCAGGCAGTTCCTCATCTTCGGACTACTCACCTGCGTCATACCACTGGGGCTCACCTACCTCATGGCCATCACGCTGCTGCACTACTCGCCGATGACGGCCTTCCTCTTAGGCTGCATCATGGCCTCAAACACGCTCATCGCCTACCCCATCATTGGCCGCTACGGCCTGCAGCGCCATCCCTCGGTGACGCTCTCCGTAGGCTCGTCAATGATCAGCCTCTTCCTGTCGCTGGTCATGATAGCCGGACTCGCCGGCACCTTCTCATCCGACTCCTCGACCTACCTCTTCTGGCCACTCTTCATCCTGAAGCTCGCCGTCTACATCGTCGCCATGCTCTGGCTCATACCCCACCTGACCCGATACTTCCTCCGGCGCTACAGCGATGCCGTCATGCAGTTCATCTTCGTGCTCGCGGTCATGTTCCTCAACGCGGCGCTCACCGACTTCATTGGCCTCGAAGGCATCTTCGGCGCCTTCTTCTCAGGACTGATCCTCAACCGGTACATACCCCACGTCTCGCCGCTCATGAACCGCATCGAGTTCATCGGCAACGCGCTCTTCATCCCCTACTTCCTCATCGGCGTCGGCATGCTCATCAACGTGCGCACGCTGGCCGAGGGCCCTTACGTGCTGTGGGTCATGCTTATGATAGCCTTCTTCGGCACCTTCGGCAAAGCCGTGGCTGCCTACCTCTCCAGCCTCCTCTTCCGCCTGCCCAAGGCCGATGGCAACATGATGTTCGGACTCACCTCGGCCCACGCCGCCGGAGCCATTGCCATGGTCATGGTCGGCATGCGCCTCGAAGTGTCGCCGGGCCAGTATCTCGTCAACGACAACATGCTCAACGGCGTCGTCCTCATGATACTCGTCACCTGCATCATCTCCTCACTCATGACCGAGCACGCCGCCAAGCAGATCGTCCTCTCCCGCCAGACACAAGCCGCCCCCACGCCCCCTCCCTCGCCCTCTCCCACGACAGCCCCCGTGCCCAGCGGCTCTCCGCTGGGCGACGCCGACCGCGTCCTCATCTGCGTCAAATACCCCGAGATAGCCCCCCAGCTTCTCAACCTCGCCATCCTCGTCGGCAGCCACCGCCGCAACCCCGTAGCCCTCAACGTCATCTACGACGACGAGCACGCCACAGCCAACCGCGCCGAAGGCCTGCAGCTCCTCGAGCAACTGCAGCGGCAGGCCAGCGCCGCCGAGGTCGAGCTGCAGACGCAGGTACGCCTCGCCACCAACATTGCCAACGGCATCAAGCACGCCTTCCGCGAGACGGCCTGCTCTGAGGTCATCATGGGCATGCACGTACACACCTCGCGGAACGCCAAGTTCTGGGGCGACTTCATACAGAGCCTCTACAACGGCCTGAACCGCCAGATCATGCTCGTCCGCTTCGTACAGCCGCTCAACACGCTGCGCCGCATACGTGTCGCCGTACCCAGCCGCGCCGAGTTCGAACCAGGATTCCACCGCTGGCTCGAGCGCCTGTGCCGGCTGGCCGGACAGCTGGAGTGCCGCATACAGTTCCACGGGCGCGACGAGTCGCTGCGTCTCATCGCCGACTACATCAACAGCCGCCACACCTCGGTGCGCGCCGAGTACACCCCCATGGCCCACTGGAACGAGCTGCCACAGCTCGCCGCCCACATCGCCGACGACCACCTCTTCGTCGTCGTCACCGCACGTAAGGGCACCATCTCCTACAAGAACGCCCTCGAGCGCCTGCCCGACGAGCTGCAGCAGTTCTTCTCAGGCAAGAATCTCATGATCATCTTCCCCGACCAGTACGGCGACCAGAAGGAAGACAGCATGAGCTTCACCGAAGCCCAGCACCACGAGGAGAGCAGCCTCTACGACGCCCTGTTGCGCCGCCTCCACAAGTCGCACCTCCCCCAAAACACCCAAAGTTAAATGATCACAACAGAAAACATCACCAAGAGCTTCGGCTCACTGAAAGTCCTCAAGGGCATCGACCTCCACATCGAGCGGGGCGAGATTGTCAGCATCGTAGGCCCCTCGGGGGCCGGCAAGACCACCCTGCTACAGATTATCGGCACGCTCGACAGCCCCGACACCGGTTCCGTACGTGTCGACGGCATCGACACCACCACCCTCTCGCAGACCGCGCTCGCCGACTTCCGCAACCGCCATCTCGGCTTCGTCTTCCAGTTCCACCAGCTGCTCCCTGAGTTCACCGCTCTCGAGAACATCATGATACCCGCCTACATCGCCGGCACACCACAGCGCCAGGCTCGCGAGCGCGCCCTCGAACTGCTGCAGTTCATGCAGCTCACCGACCGCGCCTCACACAAGCCCGCACAGCTCTCAGGCGGCGAGAAGCAGCGCATAGCCGTGGCACGAGCACTCGTCAACAACCCCGCCGTCATCCTCGCCGACGAGCCCTCCGGATCGCTCGACACCCAGAACAAGCAAGACCTCCACCGCCTGTTCTTCGACCTCCGCGACCGCTTCGGCCAGACCTTCGTCATCGTCACCCACGACGAACAGCTCGCCACGCTCACCGACCGCACCATCCACCTCCGCGACGGCCTCATCGAGCAGCCTGTCAACAAAGAAACCACCGAAGAACCCGAAGCCCCCACCGCCCAATGATTACCCTCGGCAAATACAACACCCTCCGCATCACCAAGCGCGTAGACTTCGGACTCTACTTAGACGGAGGCGAAGAGGGAGAAATCCTCCTCCCCCAGCGCTACGTCACCCCCGACATGAAAATCGGCGACGACCTCGAAGTATTCCTCTACCTCGACCACGACGAGCGCATCGTCGCCACCACCGAGCGCCCATTGGCCACCGTCGGCGAGTTCGCCTACATGGAGTGCGCCTGGACCAACGAGTATGGCGCCTTCCTACGCTGGGGCTTACAGAAAGACCTCTTCTGCCCCTTCCGCGAGCAGAAGCAGCGCATGGAGCGCGGACAGACCTACTACGTCTACGTCATGGAGGACACGAAGACCCACCGCCTCATGGCCACCGCCAAGGTAGAACGCTACCAGAAGACCACCGGCCGGCAGCGCGCACTCGACTTCGCCGAACAGCTGCTGCGCTATCTCTACGAGAACGACGGCCACTGCGAACTCGGCGACCATTCACCCGCCGACGCCATCGCCGCCCGCTTCGGCGTCTCAAAGAAAGCCTTCAAGCAGGCCGTGGGCGACCTCTACCGCCGCCACCTCATCACCATCAGCCCCGACGGCATCAGCCTCGTCTAAGCCTCAGCTGCCATCCCACTAACGACTACGAATTTCACGAATTAAACAAATTCTTCCGCGAAGAAACCGCCAGTCAGCGGCGGAGGAACAATTTGTATAATTCGTGAAATTCGTAGTCGTTTTTGTTATCTCCGTCCAGCCCCCGTTGTATCTTACTCTTCCACAAAAACTGTATCTCCGCCGAGGAGATACAGTGCCCAGACGTGGGCAAAACAGGGGGATTTAGGCCTTGGATTTGAGAGAATAACAAAATATGTACAACATT
>OCTX012210275.1_pt1 | contig 49257 bp, 45 predicted proteins | sample 1539691 | NCBI WGS metagenome assembly OCTX01 (sample SAMN02144231, study PRJEB22623) | gut metagenome | biome: sheep rumen | host: Ovis aries | place: New Zealand
GGGGGGGGGGGGGGTATAATCGCTAATATGCGCAGGCTTTACCATAATTGGCGGCAGTTGCGCCTACGGGCGAAAACCGGTATTGAACTTGGCATAAATTGTGCCGGGCCTGGACTTCACGTTTCGCACGGCAAAGTGGTTGTTAGCGGCATTGCGAAGCTTGGTGCGCATTGCAAGATTTTGAGCGATGTGACGATTGGCGGACAAGGCAGGTATGACATCGGCGGCGCACCGCAGCTTGGCGATCGGGTGTGGGTTGGATCTGGTGCGAAAATCATCGGCCCTATTAAAATCGCCGATGGTGTCGTTATTGGCGCAAATGCCGTGGTGGCGAAAGACATACTTGAGCCAAATACCACTTGGGCCGGCGTTCCAGCGCGTAAAGTCAGCAATACTGGCTCGAACATGTATCTGCGCGAAGAGTTCAGGGTGTAAAATGGCGGCAAAATACGCGCTAATGGGTTGCGGGTATCATGGACGCGGTGTTGCGTCTGTGATAAAAGCCAAAAGCCCAGATGCGGAAATCGTATTTGTTGACGACAATGCGCAACCCAACGAGAAGATTATGGGGTTTGATGTGCTCAAAGATATACCTCATGATGTTACAAACTTTGTACACGGGTCTGGAAATAACAAACTGCGCCGCAAATTCGCCGCAGAAAGAAAACTTGAGACTGTTGTTGCAAAGGATGCGTCTATCGGTTATTTGGCAAAAATCGGTGAAGGATGTTTTATTGGCTCGTGTGCGTTTATTGGCTCTGAAGTTGTTCTGAAGGACGGAGTTATCGTAAATACCCACGCAATAGTAGAGCATAATTCCGAGATCGGGCGTTTTTGCAATGTCGCGCCGGGGGCAATTGTGCTAGGGCAATGTATAATCGGCGATAATGTGTTTGTCGGTGCTGGCGCGAAAATCAAAAATAATGTATGGATTTGCTCTGATGTAGTAATTGGCATGGGTGCGGTTGTGTTGAAAGATATAACCGAGCCGGGTACATATGTTGGCAATCCTGCGAGAAAGTTGAACGACAATACAGAGGAGAAGCATGTCAGGCGTTTTCGTAATAGCTGAGATTGGTTGCAATCACAACGGTTCCAAGGAAATAGCCAAACGCATGATTGATGCCGCCATTGAAGCGGGCGTAAGCGCAGTCAAGTTTCAGACCTTCAAGTCGGAAGAACTTATCAGCAGATATGCCGCCAAAGCGGAGTACCAGAAGGTCACTACAGGTGCTGACGGCAATCAATTGGAAATGACGAAAAAACTTGAGTTGAGTTATGCGGATCAAGTCGAGTTGATGGGATATTGCGAGCAAAAAGGCATAAAGTACCTTTCGGCGCCATTTGATTTGGATAGTATTGATTTTCTTGCCAATACGAACATTGAATACATAAAGATTCCATCTGGAGAAATCAATAATCCGCCGTATCTCAGGAAGGTGAACAAGCTTGGCAAGCCGGTCATTCTCTCGACAGGAATGTCGACAATGGACGAGGTTGCGCAAGCACTAGAATTTTTGACGAATGTTAAGGTTTCGCTTTTGCACTGCACGACTGAATATCCGTGTCCGTTCGAGTCGGTAAACCTCAAGGCGATGGTCGCCATGAAGGATAAATTCGGGTTGCCCGTTGGATACTCCGACCATACGCCTGGAATTGAAGTCGCGGTGGCGGCAGTCGCGATGGGGGCTACGATAATAGAGAAGCATTTTACGCTGGATCGAAACATGGAAGGTCCCGACCATAAGGCGAGTGTCGAGCCTCACGAAATGAAAGCGCTTGTCGAAGCCGTGCGCCATGTAGAAGTAGCGATGGGTAATGGAATAAAGAAGCCCGCGCCAGCGGAAATCAAAAATATCGCCATCGCCAGAAAGTCTATCGTCGCAAGACGAGCAATAAGAAAAGGCGAGATTTTTTCCGAAGAAAATATCACGGTGAAACGTCCGGGGACTGGAATATCACCGATGAAATGGGATGAGGTCATAGGAACGGCGGCGATGCGCGATTATGGCGAGGATGAATTGATATGAGGCGCATTGCGCTAATTACTACCTCGCGCGCCGAATACGGCATCCAAAGTCGTCTGATTCGCATGTTGCAAGACGATCCGGAGATTGACTTTAGATTGATTGTTTCTGGCACGCATCTTAGCAAAAAGCATGGCTGTACGGTAAAGCAGATTGAGGCGGATGGGATAGAAATTGCCGAGAAGGTGGATATCGGCATAGACAAAGGCTGGCCGGTTGCGAAAATCATGGCAAACGCTTTGGAAAAGATGTCGGTCGTAATCCAGAATATGAAGCCGGATTTGGCGGTTCTGCTTGGCGACCGATACGAAATGCTCAGTGTGGCATTGGCGTGTACTCTCAATAATATACCTATTGCCCATCTCCACGGCGGCGAAACCACGATTGGTGCTACAGATGAGGTTTTCCGGCATGCAATAACAAAGGCGGCATATTTGCATTTCACTTCTTGCGAAGAATACCGGCGTCGCGTCATTCAGCTTGGCGAAGATCCAAAAAGAGTATTCAATGTTGGTGCGCTCGGCGTGGAAAATTGCCGCAAATTTAGATTGTTGCCAAAAAGCGAATTGGAAAGGGAACTTGGTTTCAAGTTTGCGAAACACAATATTCTCGTTACCTTCCACCCGGTGACCTTCGAGCAGGGCAGCGCAACAGCGCAGGTCGATGAAATTATTGCCGCCCTTGCCGGATTGGAAGATACGCAGATTGTGATAACGCATCCAAACGCTGATGTGGAAGGCGACTTGATCGCAGACAGGTTCAAAGCGTTCGCGAAAGGGCGGCAAAATGTGCATCTGCTCTCTTCTCTGGGGTCGCTAAAGTATTTGTCGTTCGTCAAGCAGGCAAGTGCGATAGTCGGAAATTCTTCGAGCGGTGTAATCGAGGTGCCGAGTTTCAATGTTCCAACAGTAAATATTGGCAACAGGCAAGCTGGACGTATCATGCCCGATACGGTTATATGTTGCGAGCCGAAGCGCGAGGCAATAACAAACGCCATCAAAAAAGCGTTTTCAAAGGATTTTCGCGCCTTGATTGCCAAGGCGAAGAATCCATACGAGAAAAAAGATACGGCCAAAAGAATCTTTAAAGTTCTAAAAACATTTCCCATTAAAAATGCGTGTTCAAAACGATTTTACGATTTGCGCAGTGGAGAAAAGTGATGTTTAGAAAAAGTCTGCTCAAATACGACGGCGCAAAGATAATAGATGCCATCAAGGTTCTTGACGTTTCCGCAAATGGACTTGTAGTTGTTGTGGATGACGGCGACCATCTTATCGGAGTTATGACAGATGGTGATATCCGTCGAGGTCTGCTTCGCGGGATGGAAGTGCACGATTCCATTGATGGCGTTGTTTGCCGCGATTGCTACACGGTTCCGATTGGAACCTCGCGAGCTCAAGTGCTTGATATAATGAAGGCTCGCAGAATCGCTCAGGTGCCTATAATCGATTCAGAGAGAAGAGTTGTTGGTCTTCACTTGCTGAATCAGTTGATTTTGAATGCATCTTTGCCGAACGCGGCAATAATCATGGCTGGAGGGAAGGGAACGCGCCTTGGTGACATGACAAAAACAGTGCCAAAGCCGATGCTTCCTGTCGCCGGGCGTCCCATTCTCGAACGAATAATTCTCCACTTGATCAGCCACGGCATCAGTAATATCTATATCTCGGTGAACTACTTGAAGGAGGTTATCGAAGATTATTTTGGCGATGGCAAGAAATTGGGCTGTCACATTGAATATCTCGAGGAAAATCAGCCGCTCGGTTCTGGAGGACCGCTTTCGCTTTTGCCAAAGCAGAATCATGCTGTTGTCGCGCTTTACGGAGATCTTGTCACCGATGTGAATTTGTCTCGCATGATCGAGTATCATAATCAAATGGGCGCATTTGCTACAATGGGATATAGCAGCTACAAACATACCATTCCATTTGGTTGTCTGGAAACGGAAAACGGCGAATTAACCGCGCTTTCGGAAAAACCAACCGTAGTTAAAATGATAAATGCAGGGGTTTATGTAATCTCTCCTGAGGCACTGGAAACCGTTCCGAGAGACAAATATTTCATGCTGACGGATTTGTTTGTGAATGCGCTTGAAAAAGGGCAAAAGTGCGGTGTTTACCCAGTTGATGGCGATTGGATAGATGTTGGCAGGCCTGCGGATCTGGGAAGGGCAAGAGGCGTCTGATGAGTCCCGAAGAACTTGCAGGCGAAATTCGCAATCTTGATGCCGAAGCCTGGCTTTGTGCCGGGCAGTCGAACATCCAAAAAGGATGGGGTGAATTCTGCAAGACGCCAGAAGAAAAATTGCGCTTTGAAAAAGAATCGGCAATGCTCGATACGATTCAAGTGTATTTTTGGGATTTTAACGATTTTTCTTTCAAACGGATAACGAAAGACAATGCCGGGGAAAAAAGCGCACTTGGGATTAGTTTTGCCATAAGGCGTGCGCAAATGGTAAAGAAGCCTATCGTGATAGTATATGTTGCGGCAGGCGGAGCACCAACAGAAGCTTTTCTTTCGCGAGAGAGAATGTGCGCAAAGGATGAACAGGGGAAATGCATATATCCACACCTTGCTGCAATAGCAGAAAGTTCTACATCGATCGATAAAAATCCTGCATTTCCTTGCACATGGGTAGCAAAAGAGTATCCTGCGGCAAAAGCGAATGCTGATGAAGGACGATGGTGGCCAGTTGCTGAAATTTACAATTATGGAATACAACCTCTTCGCAATGTTCCTTTGACAGGGATTCTTTGGTATCAGGGCGAATCCAATGCAACAACATGCGAAATCCCAGATGCTCCAACAGATGAAGATTACCAACGGGAAACACTGCGAGCCGTGATAGACGAGCTCCGTGGAGAACGGGATATCTTGTTTGTGATGTTTGGTTTGCCGGTCATGGATAGGCCGTGGGAGAGGTATCGGAGGGTTCAGCAAGAGGTATGCAAGGAGAAAAAAGCCATTTTCCTTGATACTTATGCTGCTGGACTTGGCGAATCAAACAATGTACACCCGCGAAACAAGATTCCATTTGCAGAGATGGCGGTAAAGGTTGTTGAACAGTATCTCAAAATGAAAGGAGAATCATGAAAAGAATTGCATATATCCCAGCGCGTGGCGGATCGAAGGGAATTCCGATGAAAAATATCGCCGAATTGGGTGAATTTCCTTTGATTGCGTTCACCATAATCGCCGCCCAGAAAAGCGGACTTTTTGATCGTATTATGGTTTCGACCGACTCCGAAGAAATTGCTGCAGTGGCGCGGCAATATGGTGCTTGGGTTCCGTTCTTGCGCTACGCGGAATTTGCGCAGGACACATCCAAGACGATTGATGCAGTCGTGTCCGATAAATCGCGGCTTGAGGCAATGGGCGAGAAGTTCGACGAATTCGTACTCTTGCAGTGCACTTCGCCGTTCCGGACTGCCGTGGATATTCAAGGCGCGGTTGCCCTCGCGGAAAAAGCCAAGGCTGGCGTGGTGAGCATCTCGCCGGTGGAAGAACATCCGATTCTTATGCGCACCGCTGACGCTGACGGCAAGCTCACTAATGTCCTCTCCTGCTCCTCTACTTGCCGCCGCCAAGATATGCCGCCCTATTATCGTGTGAATGGCGCAATTTATGTCAACTTCTGGGATGAACTTTCGCCCACTCTGTCTCTGAACGACAACCCATACGGCTACATCATGTCGCGTTCCGATTCTCTCGATATCGACACTAAAGCCGATCTTGCCGCTGCACGCTCTCGCCTCGGCAATTAGTAGGATTAACATCAAAAGTGAGAAACTAGGTCAGACCTACTTTCGCGCGAAACTAGGTCTGACCTAGTTTTTCACTTTTGGTTGATTGCTTGTAATTCGATAGGATTTATGATATAATCCAGTATGTGAATGGAAAAATTGAATACAGTTGGGATGGGTTATGAAGCATAGGATATTTGTTGCAGTGGTGGCGGGGATGGTCTCCGCCGCGTGTTTCGCCGCGCCGAAATACATTTTCTACTTTATCGGCGACGGAATGTCTACGCCGCAACGCATGGTCGCCGAGGAATTTTCGCGCAAGGCCGGCTTGGGTTCTCTCGCCATCAACCAGCTGCCGGTTCAATCGACGGCACGGACATGCTCAACTTCGTCTCTGGTGACGGATTCCGCCGCGGCGGCAACCGCGCTAGCCTGCGGCAAAAAGACCTACAATGGCGCATCCGGAGTGGATGATGAGGGCAATCGCCTTGTATCTTGTGCAGAAATCGCACACAAAATCGGAAAGAAAATCGGAATAATCACGACGGTGACACTAACGCACGCCACCCCGGCCGGCTTCTACGCGCACCGCAAAAGCCGTGGCGACACCTACGGAATAGCCATCGATCTCGCGGATTCCGGCTTTGATTTCTTTGCGGGCGGCGGATTCGGCAACAAACACGCCGATGCCGAAGCCCCGGAATTTGCCGCCTGCGGCGATGCATACGATTATGCGGAATCGAAGGGTTATCGCATCGTCAAGACGAAAGACGAATTCATGGCGCTGGGAGCGTCTGACGGCAAGATCGTGACGCGATTCACCGATGAGGCGCTGGCGTATTCCATTGACGGGAAGCCGGGTGAGCCTACATTGTCGGAAATGGTCGCCAAAGCGATTGAAGTCCTCGATAATCCGCAGGGATTTTTCATCATGGCCGAGGGCGGCAGAATCGATTGGGCGGGACACGCCAACGATGCCGCCTCGAATCTGCGCGATGTGCTGGCGTTCGACGACGCCGTGAAAACCGCGCTGGCGTTTCTGGAAAAGCATCCCGACGACACTTTGGTTGTTGTGACCGGCGATCACGAAACCGGCGGGCTTTCGATGGGCTTTGCCGGGACTGGCTATGCGCTGTATGTAGATCGGCTGGTCAATCAGACGATGAGCGTGGACGAGTTCAATCGGCGCACGAAAATGCTGCATACGGAAAAGCCCGACGCGACATTCGACGATTTCAAGCCGCTGATCGAACAGGCGTTCGGCTTCCGGTTTGAGGGCGATGCGGCGCAAGATCCGATGGTGCTCGACGATGCGGAACGCTCGGCAATCGAAACCGCGTTCGCAAAAGGCGGCGACATGTCCGCGTTGGGCGACGCTTGCCGACTCGTCATATCGCACAAGGCGGGGCTTGGCTGGTCGAGCGGTGCGCATACCGCCATGCCGGCGTTGACGACGGCGGCAGGCGTCGACTCCTGGCGCTTCACCGGGTTCATGGAGAACAGCGAACTTGGCGTGCGCATGAAGGAATTATGCGGAGCGCAGTAAGCATCCGCAGTTCCCGCTTCGCCAATATCGCGCTGGCGGTTTTGCTGGCGGCGGGTTCGGCGGTTCTTTTGGCGTTGCCCGCTTCGCCGCGTCTGATCAATGGCGGCGACGCCAGAAAAGTCCGTGCGCGAGTAGTGTCGGTCGACGATTCCGGCCTTGCCCGGCATGGCTTCATGGAGTTTGGCACCCAGCGCCTCAAGGTGGAATTGGCGGATGGACGCATCATGCGCGCCGACAACGAAATTCGTGCCCAATTGGAACTTGACAAAAAGTTCGTCCCTGGCGATGTCGCGCTCGTGGTATTGCCGGAAAATGCCGGAGACGACGATGTTTTGATTACATCCGACCATTGGCGTCTCGGCTGGGCGGCGGCGATTTTTCTGGCATTTGCCGTTCTGCTGTGCATCTTTGGCGGGTGGTCGGGCGCGAGGGCGCTTTTCACCTTTTTCTTCAGTTGTCTCGCAATCTGGAAGTTCCTGGTTCCGGCGGCACTTTCGGGACATGACGCGAGAATCGTGTGTTTTGCGTGTGTGGCGATATTGTCGGCGGTGATCGTATTTTCGATTGTTGGAATATCGCGCACCGGGGCGGCGGCATTCGCGGGTTCGCTGCTGGGGGTATCGACGTCACTGGTTCTTGCCGACGTGTTTGCCGCCGCAATGCATATCAATGGCGCCACCATGCCGTTTGTGCAGCAGCTCCTGTATTCGGGTGCACCGAAGCTGGATATGGCCGACATCTTCTGCGGTGCTGCGATTCTTGCCGCCTCCGGCGCGGTCATGGATTTGGCGATGGACGTGGCATCGGGGGTCGCGGAAGTCGCACGCCACAATCCGTCGCTTGGCTTCCGCGAGCTGTTTGCGTCGGGCCTCAATATCGGCCGGGCGGTCGTCGGCACTATGGCGACCACCTTGCTGCTTGCCTATTCGGGCGGCTATCTGACGCTTCTCATGGTTTTTGCCGCGACCGGCACTGCGCCAGCCGACTTCTTGAACTCCACGCTCATCTCCGCCGAATTCGTGAAGACATTCGTCGGCAGCTTCGCGCTGGTGCTCGTCGCGCCGTTCACTTCGGCCGTCTCCGCCGCCGTTTTCCGCAAATAACCGCACAGAGGCGCAAAGTTTTGGCACTGCGCACAAGCGCAAACATGTGACCGCGTATTGCATTTTCTTTCGATTTATGGTATAATCTGCGTCAAATCAAAGAAAGGAAACGCTATGGGCATTTTCAAGGCGTATGACATCCGCGGCATCTACGGCCAGGATCTCGACGAAAAGATTTTCTACAAAATCGCGCGTGCGTATGTGCGCTTTGCGAAGGTGAAGAAAGTTGTAGTCGCACGCGACTGCCGCAAGTCTTCCGACAGTCTCTTTGCCGCTTTCACCAAGGGTCTCAACGACGAAGGCGCGGATGTGCTCGATGTGGGGCTCGCGTCCACGCCGATGAGCTATTTCGCCAACGCGACGCTCAAGGCGGACGGCTCGGTGATGATTACGGCTTCACACAACACGAAGGAATGGAACGGCTGCAAGCTTTGCAAAGCGAACGCCGTGCCGATCTCCGGCGCGACCGGCATCAAGGATATCGAGGCGATCGTCGCGGCCATGCCGGACGGTGAACCGCCGGCGGGCACGGGCACGATCGAGAAGGTCGATATCGCTGCGGCGTATGGCGAGCATGTGCGCAAGTTCGCGCACCTCGTGCGCCCGGTCCATGTGGCGATGGATTTCGCCAACGGCATGGGCATCGCCGAGAGCGTCGCCTTCAAGGGGCAGGACATGCTCACGCACGACGATCTCTACGGCGAATACGACGGCGAATTCCCACATCATGCCGCCAACCCGCTGGAGCACGAGACGCTCGACGACATCCGTGCGCTCATCAAGGCCAATCCCGGCAAGTATGCGTTTGGCGTCGCGTATGACGGCGATGCCGACCGCGCCGGCTTCATCGACGAGAAGGGTGAGATCATCCCGATGGACTTCATCACCGCGCTCATCTCGCAGGATCTGCTCAAATCCAATCCCGGCGCCGTTTGCTTCTACGATCTCCGCTCCACGAAGATGGCGGAGGAAACGATTCTCGCCTCGGGCGGCAAGCCGATGATGTCGCGCGTCGGCCACAGTTTCATCAAAGAGCAGATGCGGCAGAACGACGCGATCTTCGCGGGCGAACTTTCCGGACACTACTACTTCAAGGCGAACTCCACGGCGGAGTCGAGCTCGATGGCGACGTATGCGCTCGCGAATATCGTCTCGGCCTCGGACAAGCCGCTTTCGGAGTTGATCGCGCCTTTGAAGAAGTACAGCCAGTCGGGCGAAATCAACACCAAGACGGTGACGCCGCCTGCGGAAATCCTCAAGAAGATCAAGGAGCTTTACGCCGCCAAGGCGAAAGTGTTCGAGCTCGATGGCGTGAGCGTGGACGCGTGGGAGACGGAAGGATACTGGGCGAACGTGCGCATGTCCAACACCGAACCGCTCGTGCGTCTCAACCTTGAAGGCAAAACCCCTGAAATCATGGAGAAGAAACGTGACGAATTTCTTGCGATCATACGCGCTTAAGGCGTTTTGCGCGTCGGCAGTCTGCGCCGCGCTTGCTGGCTGTGGCGGCGGCGACGGGACGGCGGAGCTCGCCGAGTCCCGGCAGGCGTTCGCGCGCCGCGATTTGAAGGCGGCGGACAAGTTCGCCGACAAGGCGGTCAAGTGCAACGACAGGAATGTCGACGCGCTCGTGAATTCGGCGCGGGTGAAAATCGCGCTCGCGCATCTGCCGGAGGCGCGGCGCGACATCGCCAAGGCGGTGCAGCTTGAAGGCGACGCCGATGACGTGCTGCTCACCGATGCCGAAGTCGCCTATCTCTCCAAGGATTACGCCAAGGCGGTCTACGATTGCCGCAAAGTCGCCGAAGACGCTTCGCGCCCGGCCGAAGTGCGCTCGCAGGCGTACAATGTCATTGGCGTGGTGATGTGGTCGGCGCAGCATAACGACGAGGCCCGTGTCGCGTTTCTGCGCGCACTAAGGCTGAATCCGCGCAATCCTGCGGCGTGGTACAATCTGGGCAGGCTGTATCGCGACGGCTTTGCTGGATATGATGTGGCGGCATTGAAGGCGTTCGAAGCGTTCGTGCACCGTGCGCCGGATGCCGATGTTCGCGTCCAGCGCGTACAGAGAGTCGATATCAAGGATTTGCGCGAGGCGATTGCGCGCAAGACTTCGTCGCATCCCGGAGCGGCCCAGCGCGACAGCGAACGCGCGGCGAAGCTTATCCAGGAGGCTCAGGACCTGGCCAGAAAAGGCAACCCCAAGAATGCACTCGCGAAGTATGAACAGGCAATCAAGGCCGACCCTCTGAGCTTCGCGGCGATTGTCGGCAAGGCGGAAATCCTGCCCAAGGCCGACCGCACTCCCAAGGGCAGCGAGCGTCAGCTCGAGGCCTACAAACTCGCCTGCGAACTTCAGGGCGGCAATACCGATATCCTTCTCAAGGCGGCGCAACTCGCCTACAAATACAAGGATCACACCGCAGATGCGGTCGATCTCTTCTCCCGTGCGCTTGCGTCCGATCCTTCCAATATCCAGGCGCTCGACGGGCTGATTGCGTCCATCCGCAAGCTCGGCGGCAAGGAAGATGTCGCCAAGGCGTATCAGTCCTATCGCGAGGATTTGGCCGCCAGGCGCAGATAAATGAGCGAATTCGCGACCGTAGATTACGTGCTTGTCGCTTCGTCGCTGGCGATGGCGTTATTCGGCGCGTTCGGCGGTTTTTCCGGGGCGCTCGCATTTCTGCTGGGGTCGGTCGCCGGCGGCGCAGTCGCGAAGTTCGGCTGGGACTTCGCGTGCGGCGCGATTGAGAACGTTCCGGTGCGCGTGCTCGCGGTAGGCGTCGCCGCGATCATTGCATTCGGAATCGCGAGGGCGATTGTGCGCAAGGTCGTTTCGGGAATGCTCGCCCAGCCGGGCGATGCGATCTTCGGGTTTGTCGTCGGCGCGGCGACCGGGCTTGCGCTCGCGGGCGCGGTCATGACTCTTGCCGGGCCCGACTATTTCGCTTTGTTCCAGGAAAAGGGATGCTTGCTGTCCCTTGTCGATTTTGGAGGTGCAAGGCCATGAGAAAAGAGGATTTCGATACTGCCGCCGGGTGTTTCCCGGATGTGTGTTTCAACGACATCCCGGACCTCGGGATAATCCTCGGCTCCGGCTGGGGAGATGCGCTGAAAATGGACGAATGCCTCGTGCGCATTCCGTATTCGGACATCCCCATGCTCGGCCAAACCACGGTTCAGGGCCACAGCGGCGAGTTCATCCTCTATCGCCTGGCCGGACGCCTTGTCGCCGCCTGGTGTGGACGCCGCCATTTCTACGAGGGCGAAGGCTGGGAGAAGGTCGTGCTGCCGATTGAAATTCTGCGCCGGATGGGATGTGAAAAGCTCCTCGCCACCAATGCCGCAGGCGGCATAAATCCGCTCCTAAAGGCTGGCGATTTCGTGATCCTCACCGATCACATAAATCTCGTCGGTATAAATCCGCTTATCGGGACGCACGTTCCCGAATGGGGGCCGCGCTTCCCCGACATGACCGATATCTACAGCCGTCCGCTGATTGAGAAGCTTCATGCCGGAGCGCGGAAGCTGGACCTGCGCGTCATGGACGGCATTTACGCATTCACTTCCGGGCCGTGCTACGAGACGGCGGCGGAAATCCGCGCCTACAAGGCGCAGGGCGCGGATGTCGTGGGGATGTCCACGGTGCCGGAGACGGTATTTGCGAAAGCTTGCGGAATGCAAGTCGCCGCCGTAAGCCTAGTGAGCAATCTCGCTGCGGGAATCGGCCATGCGCCGCTCGACCATTCCGAGGTGATCGCGGCGGCAGAACGCGCCAAGAGCGGCATGAAGGCCCTCATCGAGGATTTTGTCGCTAGAATCTGACATCGAGGACTTCGCCGACTCTCTGCTCGTCGAGCAAGGCGGCGCAGAAAATACGCGCACCTCCTACTGCAGCGATCTTGCATTCTTTTCCGCGTTTCTTTCTTTGCGCGGCAAGACTGAAGCGAGTGCGGTGACGCTGGACGACATCGTCGAGTTTCTCCAGGAAGAGCGGCGCGATGGACTCAAGGCATCGACTCGTGCGCGTCGGGCGGCGGCGATTCGTGCGTTTTTCAAACATCTGAAGTTGGCGCGACGCATCAAAGCGAACCCTGCGGAACTTCTCGAGACCGCAAAGATCGGACGGCATTTGCCGCGCGTGCTTTCGGAAGCGGAGGTATTCGGCATGATCGACGCCTGCAAGGGCGACGATCCGCGCAATGTCCGCGACCGCGCGATTCTGGAATTGCTATACGGATGCGGACTCAGGGTGTCGGAATTGTGCGACCTTTGCGTGGACTGCATCGTGGGCGACGGTTCGCTCTTGCGGATAATCGGCAAAGGCAACAAAGAGCGGCTTGTGCCGATCGGCAAAGCCGCAGGCGACGCGCTCAATGCATATATGGGGTCCGCCCGCCATTTTTTCACGCGCGGCGATCTGTCGGTGAGATATGTATTCGTCACGCGGCTGAAAGACAAATTCACCCGGCGCGGCATTCTCAAGATTGTCAAGGAACGCGCCGTGGCGGTCGGCATAGATCCCAAACGCATCAGTCCGCACGTCCTCAGGCATTGCTTCGCCTCGCACATGCTTTCGCGCGGTGCTGACATCAGGGCTATTCAGGAACTCCTCGGTCACGCCGACATCTCCACCACGCAAATCTACACGCATGTCGACCCCGCGCGTTTCGAAGAAATTCACGCACATCATCCGCGGCACTGAACGGCGTTTCGAAGTGCTTGTAATTCGCTCCGATTTTTGGTATAATTACCACAAACTTGACAGTTTGTCAAACACAAAACGAGGCAACAACCCAAGGAGAAAAGACATGGCCTGCAAATGCAACAAAAAAGCATGCAAGTGCAACACCGAGTTCATGGCGCCAATCGATGCATTGTCGTCAATTGAGATGTCGCTCGGCACGAAGAACGACACCGTCGCGATCGCGTGGGAGCGCGAGGACGGCAAAGTCTATCGCTACGATCTCGAGATTCCCAAACGTCTTGATGCCGACGCGGTGAAGTTCGTGTCGCATGTCGTCGACCGCATCGCGAAGTTCATCGTGTGGTCCGCAGGCGGCTGGAAGCTTTATCTCTCCGGTCCTGATGCCGTGGTCCAGCCCGTCGCCAAGGCGTACACCAAGCGCGGAGCGCGCAAGTTCGACTACAACTTCTTCTCCGATCTCTACGGACGGCCTGTCGAAGCTGTCGTCGTGCCGCTCAGCAAGATGCCGGAAATGAACGAGACGCTCACCAAGGTCAAAACAGTCGCCGACGGTTGTCGCATCGGCTTCGACTTGGGCGCGAGCGACTTCAAGATCTCCGCGCTCAACAAGGGCGAGGTCGTGTTCTCCAAGGAATTTCCGTGGGATCCGCGCAATAATCCCGATCCCGAATACCACTACTCGATGCTCACCGCCGGCCTCAAGGAAGCCGCAGCCACGTTGCCGCGCGTCGATGCGATCGGCGGCTCCACCGCTGGCACGCTCGTCGGCAAGAAAATGGGCGTCGCGAGTCTTTTCCGCGCCATCAAGGAACAGAATCCCGAGAAGTATCCGATCGCGCAGGACATGTTCTTCCGTGTCGAGAAGGATTGGGGCGTGCCGTTCGAAATCTACAACGACGGCGACGTCTCCGCGCTCGCCGGCATGATCACGATGGGCAAGAAGGGTATCATCGGAGTCGCAATGGGCTCCTCCGAGGCGGTCGGCTACATCGACCAGTCCGGCGCACTCACCGGCCGCATCACCGAGCTTGCGTTCGCGCCGGTGGATTTCAACCCGAACGCGCCCAAGGACGAGTGGTCGGGCGACTATGGCGTGGGCGCGATGGCGTTCTCGCAGCAGGCCGTCAACTGGCTCGCCATCCGCGAAGGCTTCGAGTTCCCGGCGGACATGAAGCTCCCCGAACGTCTCAAGGTTGTGCAGGCCGCGATGGAGAAGGGCGATCAGCGCGCACTCAGAGTGTATGTCCAGATTGGCCGTTTCCTCGCGCATGCGATTCCGTGGTACGGCGAGTTCTACGACTATTCGTCGATGATGCTCCTCGGTCGTGTGACGAGCGGACTCGGCGGCGACGTGATCCTCGAAACTGCCAAGACGATGCTCAAGGACATCTATCCCTTGACCGCCGAGAAAGTCGAACTCATCGTTCCGGATGAACACTTCCGCCGTCTCGGACAGTCGGTCGCCGCCGCGCAGATTCCCGTGATCAAGGCGGATAAGAAGGCTCCAGCCAAGAAAGCGAATAAGTAATGAGCAACCGTGTGTACACTCCGGTCCAGCTCGCCGAGGTGCTGGCCTCGATGGGCATCAAGGACCAGACTTCCGTAGAGCGCTACGGCTCCGGCCACATCAACGACACTTTCAAGGTGGAGACGAAGGGCGGTGTCCGCTACATTCTGCAGCGCGTCAATACCGACATCTTCCCGCCGGAGATGCTCAAGGAAAACGTCCTCCGGGTCACCGGACATCTCGCGAAGAAGGGCATAAAGTCGCTCGAGGTGAAGGGCTACGAGAATCCGTGGCGTCTCTATTCGTTCCTCGAGGGCTACACGTCGGTCGATCTCGTCACCAATCCCGCGCAGGCGGAATTGGTGGCGGGCGCCTTTGCGAAGTTTCAGAACGACCTCGCCGATCTTCCCGCGCCGCGGCTCGGGGAGATCATCCCGAAGTTCCACAATACGGTGGATCGCCTGCGCCTGCTAGATGAAGCGGCGGCGGCGGATGTGAAGGGACGCAAGGCACTCGTCAAGAAGGAACTCGACTGGGTGGACGCGCGGCGCGAAGAGGCGGCGAAGATTGTGACGATGATGGAGAAGGGCGAAATCCCGGAACGCATCACGCACAACGACACCAAGATCAACAATGTCATGCTCGCGCCCGACGGCACGAATGTGGTGATCGATCTGGACACCACCATGCCAGGATCGGCACTGTACGATTTTGGCGACATGGTGCGAACTTCGTCAGCGGCGGCGGCGGAAGACGAGAAAGACCTCTCCAAAGTCTACTCCAAAAAGGAGTACTTCGAGGCACTCGTCAAGGGCTATCTCGCGCAGGCGAAATTCCTGACGGAAGCCGAAAAGGCCAATCTCGCCTTCTCCGGACGGCTCATAACGATGACGATCGGCATCAGGTTCCTCACGGACTACCTCGCCGGCGACACCTACTTCCGCACCGCCTACGAGGACCACAACCTCGTGCGCTGCCACACACAGTTCAAGATGGTCGAATCGATGGAGGCGCAGGCCGACGAATACGAGGCGATCGTCAGAAAGTATTCGATTTGAAGCCAGATGACATCCATCTGACGAATTTCTTCAGCGCGGAAGACATCGTCCCCCACTGCGGGGAGATGTCCCGCGATGAAGTGATTCGCCGCCTCGTGCCCAACGAGGAGACATATAAAGAAGTAATCGCGCGCGAGCAGATGGGGTCGACCGTCATTCGTGACGGTCTTGCCATTCCCCACGCCCGCGTCGCGACATTGAAAACCCCGAAGGTGATGGTCGCGACGAGCGAGCGCGGGATCGTGTGGCCGGGCGAAACTTCTGCGGTGCATATCGTGTTTCTGCTGCTGATTCCTCAGAACCAGCCCGCGCTCTATCTCCAGATTCTCCGTGCGCTCGGCACCGCGCTCAAGGACGACCAGGTTTTGCGAACCGTCGCGGCGATGACCAACGCAGGGGACATCTACCGCTTTTTCGAGTCCGGCAAGGCGTATCTGCCGCGCTATATCACGGCGGCGGACATCATGAGCCGCGAGTTCCTGTTCCTGCACGATACGGACACCCTGCAGGTCTGCGTGGACACGATCATCAAGAACGGCGTGAGCGAGATTGCCGTTCTCGACCGCGACAACGATTTGCGCGGAATCGTCCGCGCCGGCGAACTCTTGAGGCTTTGCCTGCCCGAATATCTGCTGTGGATGGACGATCTTTCGCCCATCGCGAACTTCGAGCCTTTCGCCGAGGTTCTCGCGAATGAGCGCAAGACCTGGCTCCGCGAGATTCTCGTGGACGATTTTCCGGTAGTGACTCCAGACGCGCCGGCGATCCAGGTCGCAGGCGAAATGACGCGCTACCGTTCACCTTGCTGCTATGTGCGCGAAGGCACCAAACTTGTCGGCCTCATCCGCATCAGCAACTTCCTCAACAAGATTTTCCGCGAGTAGGTTTCTTATGGTAAAGTTCAACTACAAGGTGCTGCTTTTGGCGGCAATCGTTCTCGCGGTTTCGTTCGGCGGCAGGTTCGCGGGACTCGCGGTAAACACTACGCAGCAGATTACGCTGGGGGTTTTCGCGGGCGTGATTTCGACGACGCTTTTCTTCTGGGAGCGGCGCGTGGCCGCCGCGTTCATCGGCGTGGCGATTCTCATTTCGTGCCATGCGATGACGCTGCACACGATCCTGAAAGCCACGGAACTCGACATCATCTTCTTCCTGATCGGAATGATGATCATCGTCGGTGTGCTCAAGGATCTTGGCTTTCTTACCTGGGTGATCCAGACCATCATCAACCGCAAGCGCATGAATGGCGTGAGCTTCTCGCTCATTCTTTGCGTGCTTTCGGCGGTGTTGGCGTCGGTCGTCGACGAAGTAAGTTCGATTGTGGTCGTGCTGGCGCTCGTCTTTCAGGTGTGCGACACGCTCAAGCTGCGTCCGCATCCGTTCGTCCTGATGGCGGTCATGGCTACGAACATCGGATCTTCGGCGACGATGCTCGGCAACCCGGTCGGCATCTTCATCGGCAACAAGGCAGGGTTCACGTTTGCAGAGTTTCTGATGGGTGCAACGCCGGTTGCGTTCGCCGCCTTGATGGTGACGCTGGTATTGACGCTCGTCTGGTTTCGCAAGGATATCCGCAACATGACGCTTGCGATGGCGCGCCACCGCAAGATGGGGCTGGGTCCGGCATTGAAGATTCCCTACAAGACCGGGCTTTTCATTCTGCTCACCACGGTGTGCGTAATCGCGTTCCATCACCAGATAGAACACTTCTTCGCGCTGGGCGGAGCGGAGAACCACAACGCGTTTCTCATTATGACGCCGCTAATCATGGCGGGCATTCTGATGATCTGGCGTCCGCACCGTGCGCGGCATTACGTGGAGAAGGATGTTGAATGGTGGACGTTGCTCTTTTTCATGCTGCTGTTCGCGATTGCCGGATCGCTCAATGCCGCCGGTGCGCACGGCGAGCCCAGCATTACGCGCAATCTTGCCGACACCTTGACCGAGCATGTCAATGGTGGCGCGAAGGCGATGGTGCCGTTTGTAATCGTCATTTCTTCGCTTGGCTCGGCGTTTGTGGACAATATCGTCTTCGTGGCGGCGTTTACCCCGGTCATTCAAAACCTTGTCGCGCAAAGTTCGGCTTATGGAATTTTATGGTGGGCGCTCTTGTTTGGCGCGTGTTTCGGCGGCAATATCACTGTCGTCGGCTCCACGGCAAACATTGTCGCGTCCGGACTCCTCGAGAAACACGGACACAATCCGATCAAGTTCTTTGACTGGATCAAGATCGGTTCGGTCGCGGGTCTGACGACCGGAATCGTGGCATGGCTCATGCTTGTCACCTTGCCGCATTCGACGGGAGAAGTCGAGGAAGTCTCTCCCGTGCAGGCCGTCGAACAAATCCAGGAAAGACCGGCGGAGCTTGAAATACCTTCCATATCGCCTTATGAACAAAAGTAGGAAATTCATTCTTTCGTGCCTTTTTGCGCTTTGCGCTGGATTTGCGTTCGCGTCTCACGGCGAAACGCCGCCGTATCCGAACTTCGGGCTGCCGCGAACCGAGGAGATGATGTTCCTGGTCGTCCAGATCGGCGTCATCATCTTCGCCGCCAAGCTCGGCGGCATGGGTGCGCAGAAGCTCAAGCTGCCGTCGATTCTTGGCGAACTCGCCGCCGGCATTGTCATCGGACCTTGGGCCTTGGGCGGCATCGGGTTTGGCGACGGCATTTTCGCGACCGGAATTTTTCATGGCGGCGCTTTGCGCGCCCTCGCGGCTGAAGGCAACGCCTTTGACGCGACCTCGCCCGAGCTCTACGGTATCGCCACGCTCGCTTCGATCATCCTCTTGTTCCTGTCGGGACTGGAAACGAACCTCAAGATGTTCCTCAAGTATTCGCTGGTGGGATCGATGGTCGGTCTGGGCGGCGTCATGGTCAGCTTCGTTTTCGGCGATGTATGCGCGGTGGTGTTCCTGCCCAAGTTCTTCGCGCATTTCGCGCCGCTCGCGCAAATGCCGTTCGGGCAGGCGATGACCCAGGCCGCGCCGCTCTATATGGGCATAATGTCCACGGCGACCTCGGTGGGCATCACCGCGCGAATTCTATCGGAAAAGAAAAAGATGGATTCCGAGGAGGGCACCACGATCATGGCTGGAGCGGTGATCGACGATGTGCTGGGGCTTATCGTTCTTGCGATCGGCAACGGAATCATCGCCTCAACAATGGCGGCTGGAGAATCCGGTGCTGCGTCCGGCATGGATTGGGGAGAAATCGGCATGGTTGCCGTCAAGGCGTTTGGAGTCTGGCTGGGCGCGACGGTGATCGGCGTGTTCGCCGCGCGCTATATCGCCAAGGGACTCAAGAATTTCTTCAGGAGCCCGGTCGTGATCGCCACGATGGCTTTCGGGCTTTCGATGGTGCTCGCCGGATTCTTCGAATACATGGGGCTCGCGATGATCATCGGCGCTTATGTGATGGGACTTTCACTCTCGCGCACCGATTTGAAGCATACGATCCAGGAGTCGCTCGATTCGGTTTACACGTTCCTGGTGCCGATTTTCTTCTGCGTGATGGGAATGATGGTCGATGTGACGCAGCTTTGCTCCGCGCCTGTCCTCGTGTTCGGTGCAATCTACACCGTGCTTGCGATTGCCGCCAAGGTGCTCGGCTGCATGGTGCCGTCGCTATTCTGCGGTTTCAACATTCTGGGCGGGCTCAGAATCGGCGCAGGCATGGTGCCGCGCGGCGAAGTCGCGCTCATCATCGCAGGCATCGGACTTTCCGCCGGTTATCTCACGCAGGAGATATTCGGAATTGGCATCATGATGACGCTCATAACGACCATCATCGCACCGCCTGCGCTCGTAGGGTTGTTTGCGCCAAAGAAGAAGGGCGTGCGCCATCCCAAGCCCTCGGCATCCGATTCTCGCGAAATTGCCTTCGAACTTTCGTCGCCGGAAGTCGCCGACTATATCCTCAACAAACTCGTCGCCGAATTCCGTACCGAGGGCTTCTTCACTTCACTGCTCTCCAAGGCCGACAACATCTGGGAAATCGTCATGGACGAGATGGAAATATCCATCCGCCGCACCGACAAGCAGATTCTCGTGCAATGCACCGAGGCCGAAGAGGCGATGCTGATGACGGCGTGGATGGAAGTCGCCTCGCAAGTGAATGACCTCGCCAAGTCCATCTCCAAGCCGATGAGGTCGGATGCCATGGGCAGAATGCTCAAGGATACGCAGCGCGGAACGGCGCTCAAGACCGGAAATGTGCGCAATATCCTGCGCTATGTTCAGGGGTTTGTCATGCTTCCGGGCTTCAAGGCCGAGAACAAGGAGGACGCAATCCGCAAGATCGTGGCGGCGATCGCCAAGGAGAATCCGCGTCATGTGACCGATGTGGAGGCGGCGACGCAGGCGGTGCTCAAGCGCGAAGCGTCGATGCCGACCGGGCTTGACCATGGCATCGCAGTTCCGCACGGTCGCGACAAGTCGGTAACATCCATCGCCGGCGCGGTGGCGATTCTCGACAATTCCGGCAAGCCGGGCGGCATTCTCCCGGATTACGAGACGATCGACAAATCGCCGGTGGATATTATCGTCCTTACGCTTGCGAACGATCAGGCGCAGATTCCTTATCTGCAACTGATGAGCGCCATCAGCCGGGTGTTGCGCACCGATGAAGGATACGCGATGCTCGCGGCGTGCAAGTCGGTCGAAGGAATGCGCCGTTTCTTCCGCGGCGCGTAGGCAGAGCTGATGCACGACGGAACGATTGCGGCAATCGCCACTGCGCCGGGGCGCGGTGGCGTTGCTGTGGTCAGGATCAGCGGTGATGATGCTTTTGAAGTCGCTGAGCTGGTCGCGGGAAAATTGCCGCCGCCGGGACATTTTGCGTTCCGGCGTCTGGACATTGACGATGTCCTCGTCCTCGTTTTCAAAGCACCTAATTCCTACACCGGCGAAGATGTGGTAGAAATCCAATCCCATGGCGGCGGCGTGGCGCCGCGCAAGATTCTGGATGCGTGTTTCGCCGCAGGCGCACGGATTGCAAGAAGAGGAGAATTCACCGAACGCGCGTTTCTTAACGGCAAAATGGATCTCTCCGAGGCCGAAAGCGTGATCGAACTCGTCGACGCCAAGACCGATCGTGCGGCCAAGGACGCCCGCGAACGCCTCTCCGGCGAAACCAGGCGCACATACAATGATATCTATCGCGAAGTGCTTGAAGCCGGTGCCGATCTCGAACATTCCCTGGATGTGGACGAAACCGATTTGCCGCCGGATTTCCTCGCGAAGATTTCCGCACGGCTGACGGCGGCAAAAAAGCGCATATACACCATCCTCGCGCGTTCGCATGAAGGCCGCATCCTGCGCGAAGGAGCGCTCGTAGTCCTCGCGGGCGAGCCGAACGCAGGGAAGTCTTCGCTCATGAACGCGCTTTTGGGTGCCAACCGTGTAATCGTATCCGACATCCCCGGCACGACTCGCGACAGCATTGAGGAATATCTCGATTTGGGCGGATATCCAGTGCGGCTCGTCGATACTGCCGGTTTGCGCGATACCGCCGACGCCGTCGAGGGCGAAGGCATCCGCCGTGCGAGAGAGCTTATCGACAAGGCTGATTATGTAATCGACCTCTCGCCGTCGGGCAACGTGCACACCAAATGCGATCTTGAGCGCGAGCCCGGAAAAATAAATGTCAGCGCCAAGACCGGCGAAGGACTCGACGAACTCAAAGCCGACATCGTCCGCGCCATTTCGCCACTCGCCGTTGCGGAGCCTACGCCGTCGGAGCGCGAAAGTTCGCTATTGTCGGCGGCGGCAAAATATCTTGAGGACACAGACAAGAGCGACATTGTTTTGCTTGCCGGGAATGTGCGCCAGGCCGGGCAGGCTTTGGCGCAACTCACCGGCGAGGTCTACTCTGACGATTTGCTCTCGTCGATCTTCTCGCGCTTTTGCGTGGGCAAGTGAAATCTTTATTGCAGCCAGGACGGATTTTTGATATAATTAGGGCATGAAGAAACTTATATTGCTCGGCATATGCGTGTTATGTGCGCATGAAACCGTACTGGGACACGTGATCCCAGCGCCGTATCCGCCATTGCCGCCGCCGGAGATTTTCATTGCTGACTTGAGCCAGAACGAGGAGCCGGTAAAGGTCGAAAGCTCAAGCAGGATTATCGAAGAGAATGCCATGGTGCGGCGGACGAGGATGGAATTCGTATTCACAAATCCCAATTTGCGCATTATGGCGGCAGATGTGGAGTTCCCGCTTCCAAAGGACGCGACAGTTTGCGGCTATGCACTGGAAGTGAAGGGAGTGATGGTTCCCGGCGTCATCGTCGAAAAAGAAAAAGCCAGAGTCGCGTTCGAAACCGAGAGGGCGAAAGGCGTGGATCCGGGAATCGTCGAGAAGGTAAAGGGGAATTTCTGGAAAACGCGTATTTTCCCACTGTCGCCAAAAGTTCCCCGCAGGGCATACGTCGAATATATCGAGCCTGTCGCAGATGGCGACGATGTGGTCATATGCGAGCGTGATGGCGAAGATTTGTTTTTGGGCGAAAGGACATCTGGTAATGCCGCCGGGCAGGATGTTCCGGCGGGATGTGGCGACGAGCCCTGCAGAACGGCGCTCATCATCTGGGATGCGAGTTCAAGCGCGGAAAAGTCTGCCGCCGCGTGGAAGAAGAAGCTGACCTGGATGATTGCCGATGAAGGAAAATTCGATCTCGTCCTCTTGCGCAACGACGTGGAGTTTTTCGGCAGGTTCGCAAAGCGCGCAGACGTGATTTCGGCGTTGGACAAGGCTGTCTATGATGGCGGCACCGATCTCTCGCTTGTCGTCCGTTTGGCCGGAGATTTGCCGACGCTGCTTTTTACCGACGAACTGGATACGCTGGGGCTGGAAACGGGAGCCTCCGGCATCGGGCTTCGTGAATATGAGAACAAGCCGAACATCATGATTGCGTCGCGCGAAGCGACGGCAGAAAAGTTTTCAGGGAACCGCCGCAAGGTGACGGTGCGCAAGCTTGTAGCGGGAGAACGAGTGCCTGATGGATTGGAAGTGAAGGACGGCAAGCTCCTTGCCACTCTTTGGGCGGCAAACAGGGTAAAGGATTTGTCGGCGCAATCGGCGGCAAGGAAGAGTGAATTCCTTGAACTTGGCCGCAGGTATGGCGTGGCCAGCGAGGTCGCGAGCCTCATCGTGCTGGAAAATATGCAGCAGTATCTAGACCACAAAATCGAGCCGCCCAAGGGATTGCCTTTTTACGACGAGTGGGTGCGCCGCCGCGCCGCACAGGACGACGAAATCGCAGCCGCGAAACTTGCGGCCGAACATGAAAGGGCGCTTTTGGAACTATGGGAGCAGCGCATCGAATGGTGGAACAATCCAATTCCGCCCGAAAACACGCCGAAGAGCGGACTTTTCGATTCGGTCGATGACTCGCCCATGCTAATGGAGGAACGCCATCATTCCGTTGCGCCGAGCGGTGAGCGTCGCCGCGCTGCCTCCGCAAACACCGCCGAGTCGATGCCGATGCAGATCAACCGCGAAGCGGTGGCGATGTCGGAACCGGCTGAGGAAGCCGGTGGTGCGTCGGACGAGCCGTCTCGCGACCGCAGCGGCGGCGCGTCAATCACGCTCCGTAAATGGGAACCGAACGCGAAATATGTTGATGCCATCGCCAAGGCATCCGATCCTTATGCTGAGTACCTCGTGCAGAAAAAGGAATTTGGCGCTTCGCCCGCATTCTATATGGATACTGCGCATTTGTTCTTTACGCAAGGCAAGAACCGTCTCGCCAAGCGCATACTATCCAATATGGCCGAATTCCAACTTGAAGATGCGGCGATTTGGCGCGCTATGGGCTGGAGACTGCGGGAAGCCGGAGAACTTGAGGAATCCGTGCGGTGCATGCGCCATGCCTTGCGGCTCAGGAACGAGGAAGGACAGGCTCGACGCGATCTTGCGCTTGTGCTCGCGGAAGACGCGAAAAAACGCATTGCCGCCGACAGGGTGCTCGCCGTCGCAGAACTCGAAGAAGCGATGCTCCTGCTGCACGAGGCGGCGTTCACCCCTTTTGCGAGAAGGAGCGCAAGACGATCGAACGATCGGCAAATCGCAATTATCGCGCTTGAAGAACTCAATGCACTCATTGCCTGGTGCGAAGCAAACAAGGCCGACGCAAAGACGCCGGAAATCAAGCCGGTGTTCCGACGCGACATGCCGGTCAAAGTGAGAATCGCTCTCGCTTGGGACTCTGACGAAACCGATATCGATATCCACGTCTTGGAGCCGGAGGGCGAAGAGGCGTACTATGCGCACCGTCGCACCGGCGCGGGAGGATTCGTCGGCGAAGACGTCACGACCGGCTATGGCCCCGAGGAATATCTGCGCAAGGAAGGGTCGGGGACGTTCAAGATGCTCGTGCACTACTATGCGTCGCATCAGACCGGACTTACCGGTGCGGTTACGGCCACGGCTACCATCTGGACCGACTGGGGAACGGCGGAGGAGAAGAGCGAAATCATGACGATGCGGCTTGATAAACCGCGTGAAAAGGTATTTTTAGGCGAAGTTCATATCCGGTAGGGAGAAATTTTTTGATTCTTCGATTGATCTTGCTGAATGATGCAAGTGTAAAATTTTGCCAATTGCCAAACCCAATGTTGCCAATCAACTTTGCGGACTTTGCGGACGAACGCGTGAGATAAAAAAAAAAACGGAGAGCGGAAAAGAAGGGAATGGGGCGGACTTGCTTTTTCGCACGATTTTTGATATAATACTTCACAAGTAATCGGTTTTAAGGACTGTTCTTTGCGACTGTAGCTCAATTGGATAGAGCGTTGGCCTCCGAAGCCGAAGGTTGCTGGTTCGATCCCAGTCAGTCGCACCATACCGCAATAAGAAAGAGAAAAGAGGGAACATAAATGACAACCATTTTTGCCGCTTTGTTTTTTGCTGCCCAAGTTGCGGTGCCGCTCAAGGTTTGCGACGGAAATTCGCTGCAACTCGTTGATTGCAGCTTGAACGGCAAACCGTGTACGCTCATTTTCGATACAGGCGCGACGCATACGACGCTGGATCTCCTGTTCGTGACGAATGCGATTCCCGACGCGAAACTCTACGAAGTGGAGATAATGGGAACGAGCAATGTGCGTCTGCGTCCGCGCGCCCTATTTCCCGAATCGTTCAAGGTAGGCCTGGTGGACTTTCAGGGTTATCCGGTAATGGTGCTCGATACCGATGCCATGCCGCGTCCGGACGGGCGCAGGCTCGCCGGGATTCTCGGCATGGACATAATCGGACGGATGCCGGTTTTGCTGTCGCTTGCCGATTCTTGCGCCATCTTCAACGCCGCGCTGCCGGAAGGATTTTCGCCGCCATTGAAGTTTGACGAGCGCGACTATGACGGATCGGCCAAGATTGTGTGCGAGGTGGGCGGCAAAGCGCAAACGATGCTCGTGGACAGCGGATCGTCGTGGACGTTTGTGATTGGGGAACCGGGAATCGGGAACCGGGAATCGGAGAGCGGAGAACAGGGAACGAGGAGTGAGGCGATTGGGATAAACGGGCGGGAGGAACTTTCGATGTGGCGCGGAAACGGCAGCGATTTGAAGCTCAAACTTGCCGAAGGCGGCGATTTGATACTCGAAGGCGTTAAGCCGCCGTTCAATGGGTCGATGCCTTTTGCTTATCTGGGCGCGGACACCTTGAGGCAATACGACATTTACCTGAATCTGCCGGAAGTGCGCTTGCGCAAACGCGCGGCAAAATGATTGCGGCGTACATCTTCGCGTCGCTCGCGCTTATCGTCAAGCCCGGCCCGGATTTGATGTTCCTTTTTGCGACGGCGCTTTCGCACGGACGCAAAAAGGCGTTTGCCTTGATGGCCGGTCAGATGTTAGGGTGCTGGCTGTGGATACTTGTGCTCACCGCGTGCGTGGCGGCGGTCGCGGGCGGCGGTTGCGTCGAAACCGCTCTGCCTAGGGTGGTGGTCGCGGCAATCCAGTTCGTCGGCACTGCATATATCGCATACCTCGCATGGGGCGGAGTCAAAGAAGTCTTGTGTGGCGGTCTAAGGGACACCGCCCTGCCTTTGCGTACTTCGCGAACTTTGCATGAGACAAAAACTGGAACAGGTAACAGGGAACGGAAACGCCCTGTAAAGTATTTTTTCCACGGCGTATTCATGGCGGCGACGAATCCGCTTACATTGCTGTTTTTCATGGCGTTTTTGCCGGGATTTGTCGATGCCAGCGGCGCGTCGCCGGTCTTGGGGACTTTTTTGTTTGGGACGCTCTTTTGTGCATTGGTGCCGCTGGTTGATGTTCCATTAGTGTTCGCAACAGGCTTTTTCCGCGGCCGAATCATGGAGTCGGACAGGGCGATGCTGATTATCAAGGGAATCTCCGCCGCAATCCTTTGCGCCGTAACGGCGCTGTTGGCTTATCGTGCGGTTTGCGCTGCACTTGTATTTTAATTTGATTTTTGGTATAATACTGCCAAATGCAAAGTATTTTATCTGGTGCGTTTCTTCCCAGGGAAGCGGACGCCAACAAATGGACGGTAGGAACGGTCACGGTCGTCGGCGGGTCGGGCAGGTATATTCACGCGCCGGTGATTGCCGGTCTCGGCGCCAGATGCGCCGGGGCGGGGCTGGTGCAGCTCGTCGTGCCCGATGCGTCGCGCATTGCCGCCGGCAATCTCGTGCCTGAGGCGACATTCACCAAACTCGTTTCCACCTGCGTGCCGCCGCGCGCGGACGTCGTCGCAATGGGCATGGGGCTCGGCACGGGCGTCACGACGGAAGTGATCGTTTCGCGTCTGCTCTCCGGTTCCAAGGGACGGTTCGTGATCGATGCCGACGCTCTCGCCATTCTTTCCAAGTGGTATGCGATGCTCGACGGCTACGATCCGGCGCAGGGTCAGGAACTTATTTTGACGCCGCACGAAGGCGAGGCGGCGAAATTGCTGGGATGGACGAAAGAGCGCGTGCACTCGGACCGGCTTGCCTGCGCGAAGGAGATTGTGGAGCGCTATGGCGCGACCGTGGTGCTCAAGGGCGCGAAGACGCTTGTAGTTTCGGCCGACGCGAAGCGGGTCTACGAGAACGATTCCGGCAATCCCTACATGGCGCTCGGCGGCATGGGGGATTTGCTCGCCGGCGTTATCGCGGCGCGCTGGGCATATCTCAAAAGCGACCCGTTTCTCGCGGCGGCATCGTCAGTCTGGCTGCACGGTGCGGCGAGCGACGCGCTTGTCGCCGCGTGCGAAGACACCTCGATCGTCAACACGGCGGCGAAAATCGGCGCCATGCGCATAAAGCTTGATTCCAATGGAGGAGAGAAATGAAACCCAATTACGCGGCGCTTATCGACGACCTCAAGACCAGCGGACACAGATACGGGCTTTTGACGATGCAGGCGACGAGCACCACTCGCCGTCTGGTGAACGCGCTTCCCGGCAAGATGGTGGCGCTCTTTTCCGCCGAACACGGATTTTTCGGCAATGTCGCCGCCGGTGAAAAGGCGGCTAGCACCTGGCATCCGTTCTGGAATGTCCCTATCCATTCGCTCTACGGCGACCATCGCAAGCCCAACGACGAGATGATGCGCGACATTGAGCACATGGTTATCGACATGTGCGACATCGGCGTGAGATGCTACACCTACCTCGCGACGATGAAGAACGTCCTTGAAGCGTGCGCCGAGCGCAATATTCCAGTCTCGGTTCTCGACCGCCCGATTCCACGCGGCGGCATGCTCGACGGCCCGATGCTAAATCCCAGCTACCGCAGCTTCGTGGCGCCGGTGAACATTCCTTTCTGCCACGGCATGACGCCGGGCGAATGCGCGGTCTGGATGGTGCAGAACGAGCACATCAATTGCGATCTCACGGTGCACAAGCTCCTCGATTGGAACCACCGCATGCGCGATCCGTGGGCGAACTTCGTGCCGCCGTCGCCTTCGATCCGCAGCTGGGACAGCGCCGTGATGTATCCGATGACCGTCTTTACCGAGGCTTTCCCGGCGCTCGACTGCGACCGTTCCGGCTCGCTCGCGTTCCGGATTATCGGTGCGCCCTGGATGAACCAGAAGGCGCTCGTAGACGATCTGCTTACGCCGCTGAGGAACTGCGGCGTCACCACGCGTCCGTACCGCTATCAGCCGCAAAGCGGCATGTGCAAAGGCCAGAACCTCAACGGCATTCTGTTCTCGACTATCGACGACCGCGATTTCTATCCGGTCACCGCGAGCACGATGATTCTTGCCGCGCTGATGGCGCGCCATCCGCGCCAGATGGCGATCAACGCAAGGCCGGAGTGGATGAACCAGCTCTGCGGCACGAGCAAGGTCTACGACACCATCCATGCCGCAGGCGACTTGAACGTGCTGTTTGTCGATTGGATCACCGAGCAGGACGAGTTTATCAAGACGCGGGTCAATCTCTACAAGTGATGAAGATTTTCGTCGCGACGCACAACGCGCACAAACTGCGCGAAATCTCGCAGATTCTTCCCGGTCTGGAGGTCGCGGCTGACGATCCCGAAGGCGTGGAGGAGACCGCTCCGGACTTCGTCGGCAATGCGTTTATCAAAGTTCGCGCAATCGCCGCGCGTCATCCCGGCGCATGGTGCATGGCCGACGACTCCGGCCTCGAGGTCGATGCGCTTGACGGTGCGCCCGGCGTCAGGTCGGCGCGCTATGCCGGCGAGCCTTCGGACTCCGCGCGAAACAATGCGCTTTTGCTCAAGAATCTTGAAGGCGCATCCGACCGGTCGGCGCATTTTACTTGCGCCATCGCCCTGATCGCGCCTGACGGAACCGAGCATCTCGCCGTCGGCAGATGCTTCGGCAAAATCGCGCTTTCGCCTTCCGGCGCGGGGGGATTCGGCTACGATCCGCTCTTTCTGCCGGAGGGATTTGCGACTTCGTTTGCCGAGCTTTCCGCCGACGCGAAGAATGCGATATCCCATCGCGGCCGCGCACTTGCCGAAGTGCGCAGGATTCTGGGAGGGCGGCAAAGTGCCTGAACTGCCCGAAGCCGAATCGATCGCCCGCGCACTCGACCGTGCGCTCAAGGGACGCACGATCGAAAAAGTGGAGATATTCTTTCCGCGTTTGCGCACGCCGCTTTCGCCGCTTCTGGATGCCGGGCTTGCCGGGCGGAGATTCGTGGATTGCCGCCGCCGTGCGCGCTATGCCGTTGCGGGGCTCGACGACGGGCGGCAATTGGTGCTGCATTTTGGGATGTCGGGCGTGGTGAGAGTGGAATCCAAGGATGTTCCGCGCCGCAAACACGAGCATGTCTTCATTTATCTTGACGACGGCATGATTCTGCGTTTTGAAGATCCGCGCCGGTTTGGGTCGGTGGAAGTGCAGAACCGCGGCAGGGACGGATGGCCTGAAAGCCTCGCAAAGATTGGCGTCGAGCCGCTTTCGCCTGCGTTTTCAGCGAAGTTTCTGTTCGAGGCCGCGCAAGGGCGCAAGAAGCCGGTCAAGGAACTTTTGATGGATAACGCCGTCGTCACGGGGATCGGGAACATCTACGCCGCAGAAACGCTTTTTGCCGCCGGTGTCGCTCCGGTCAGGAGGTCGGACGAAGTGACGATGGAGGAATGCGTGAGAATCGTGCGCAACGCCAAGCGGATTTTGCGCGAGGCGATCAAGTGCGGCGGCACCACGGTGAGCGACTTTTTGAACGTAGACGGCTCAGAGGGCAAGTTCGCGCAGAAACTGAAGATCTATGCGCAGAAAACCTGCACGAAATGCGGCGGCAAAACCTTGAATCCGGTTCTTGGCGGACGAACGTCTTGGTATTGTCCAAATTGCCAGAAATAAAACGGGAGCGGAATCAGACATGAAAACGAATGTGTGCATCGGGCAGCCGAACATGGCGGGACGCGGAGAACTAAAACCCGAAGACAAGGAGACGGTGGCAGGCGCAAATCGGACTCGGTAAGCGCTGCTACGAGGCATGGAAGAAGCTCGCCGAGTGACGACTGTCGTTTTCAACGGCTGGGCGGCAGGCGCGAGGGCGTGGTCGCTTTGCGGTTTCAAGGCGGACAAGATTGTTTCATACCTCGATCCCGATCCCGCAGCTTCAGATGTCATGACCGTAGCAGGCTGGTCGCTGGGCGGCAATCGCGCGATACGGTTTGCCGCCGCGAATCCCGGCAAAGTGCGCAAGCTCGTTTTGGCAGCGCCAATCGTGCGGATGATGAAAGACGAAGGCTGGCCGGGGATGGGCGAAGCGCGGCTCAAGGCCTTGCTTGCCGCATTCGAGCTTTTCCAGGGCGATGGTCTTGGCGGCACGGAATACAAGGTAAATCCATATCAGGTCGATACGCACGACGATCTTGCGAAAGGGATTGCATATCTGCACGACAGCGATATGCGCGAGGCCGTGCGTGCGTTGCCGCCGGAAATGGAGATCGCGGTTTTCCATTCCGCCGGCGATATAATCGCCAATGTCGAAAATTCGCGGTTCATCGCGAGAACGTGTCCGTGGGCGAAATACACGGAACTTGACGGACGCGAACACGCCTTGCCGGTGACGATTCCAGAAGCCATAACCGGGGCCATATCGTGACCAATGCCTATTTGACCGGAGAAGAGCGGCGGCGGATCGAATCGGTGAAGATCGGAATCGCCGGTTGCGGAGGTTTGGGCGGCAATGTCGCGATGCATCTCGTGCGAATGGGCTTCAAGCGTCTTGTACTTTGCGATTTCGATGTTGTAGGCGAGTCTAATCTCAACCGTCAGTTTTTCTTCCGCGATCAGCTGGGAATGAAGAAAACCGCCGCTCTTGAAGAAAACCTGCGGCGGATTGAACCGGACTTGGAGATCGAGTCCGACGACCGGCATCTTGATGTGGAAAGGGTGAAGGCGCTTTATGCCGGGTGCGATATTTTGGTGGAAGCGCTCGACAAAGCGGAGGTCAAGGCGCAGTTTTACAATGCGTTTCTTGCCGATTCGCGTCCGGTCGTTGGCGCAAGCGGAATCGGCGGTTTCGGGCGCAGCAACGAGTTGAAAGTCAGGAAGCTTGGCGGCAATCTTTATCTTGTCGGAGACGGGCAGAGCGACGTGGAGTGCGGAATTCATCCGCAGAGCGCCAGAGTGGGAATCGCGGCGGCAATGGAGGCCAATGTCGTCGCCGCTTTGGTTTTGGGTTTGGAGGTCTGACGCCGTGCGGCGGCGCAGGACTTGACATATACGGGAAAAAGGAGTATAATACCAAGTATGACAATCAAAAAGCCTGTTAAGCCTGCGGCAAAGTCTGCCGCTCCTGCGGCGGGCGGCGCGACGATCGCCGACCGCTTCAAACTCGATATGCCCGATCCAAAAGCCGCCAAGAAATCCGGCGGCTCGGCGGTGAGTTCCACAGCCGCGAACATTGCGTTCGGAGCCGGGATGTTGGCGATTGCGCTGGCTGGATTCCTCGCCTTCATCATCTATCAGCATTGGGAATTCCTCAAGAACGCCTGAAGGGAGGCATGATGAAGGATGTAATGAAATCGCCGCGCGCACAAGCGGCGGTGCGGCTCGCTTTGGATGAAGACCTCGCCTCTGCCGATAAATGCATTTCCGGGCCGTGGCAGGACGTCACTTCGCTGGCGCTCGTGGATGCGGATGTGCAGGCGACTGGTGAAATCTACGCCAAGGGCGCGGGATGCACAGTCGCCGGCGCAACGGTCGCAAAGGCCGTTTTAAAGGCGGTAGACCCCAAAATCAAAGTGCAGATTCTAAAGCCCGACGGCTCGCGCGTCGAACCCAAGGAGCCGATTCTCGTCTTTAAAGGAAAGGCGCGGAGCATTCTGGCGGCGGAACGGACCGCGCTCAATTTCATGCAGCGGATGTGCGCGACGGCCACGCTTACGGCAAAGTTCGTCGAGGCCGTGAAGAAATACGGCACGATGATACTCGATACGCGCAAGACGACTCCCGGACTCAGGGTTTTCGAGAAGTATGCAGTCCTTTGCGGCGGCGGCACAAACCATCGCATGGGAATGTACGACCGCGTCCTGATGAAAGACAACCACCGTCGGCTCTGGAAGGGCGGCAATCCCGACGAGCTTGATCGTGCGGTCGTCGCGGCGCGCAAGGCGTTCCCGAAGATTGACGTCGAGGTTGAAGTGGAAAGTCTGCGCGAATGCGCGAGCGCGATCAAGGCCAGGCCGGAGTGGATCATGCTCGACAACATGGGCATCAAGGACATGAAAGCGTGCGTCAAGATGTGCAAGGGGATTTCCAAGACCGAGGCCTCCGGCGGCATTACGCTCGATCGCGCCAAGGAGGTTGCGGCGACTGGCGTCACTGCGATTTCGCTCGGCTGCCTCACCCACAGCGCAGGCTCGGTGGACTTGTCGCTCGAGTGGCGGGCGGTATGATAAAATGAGTAACCTCGTAGTCGATGTCGGCAACACCTCGACCGCGCTTGAATTCGGCGGCGAGGTTTTTCATGTCGACGGCGGCATCGATGCCGCGCTTGAAGTCGCGGCGCAGGCGATTGAAAAGGCGGCGGCAGTGCATTATGTGTCGGTCGTGCCGGACGCCGACGAAAAATGGCGACGCTTCGCGGAGAAAAACGGCAAAACGTTTCTGCAAGTCGCGTTCCCTTGCGGCCTTGCGCTCAAATACGATTATCCCGCTCCCGAGACGATCGGGGCCGACCGCCTGTGCGATGCGGAGGCGGCGTTTGCGAAGTATGGTGCGCCGGTCTTGGTGATGGATTTCGGGACTGCGCTCACGGCGGCGGTCGTGACGTCGGACAAGACCTGGCAGGGCGGCGTGATTGCGCCGGGCTTCCCGCTCATGCGCGACTATCTTTTCGAGCGCACCGCCAAACTCCCGCGCATGGAAATCGGACGCGGAGACGCGCCGAAAATCGGCAAATCCACCGAAGAAGCAATGCGATTCGGAGCGATTGTAGGCTATCGCGGCATGGTGAAGGAAATCGTGTCGGAACTCAAGCGCAATTTCACCGAAGATTTCCGGCTCGTCGCGACCGGCGGCTTCGCGCACTGGGCGCTCAAAGGCTCCGGCATGGATTTTACGATCGACGAAACCTTGACCTTGGAAGGATGCGAACTTATATGTTCAAGAATGCAATAATCCTGTGCGCAACTTTGGCGGCGGCGTGCCTGGCCGGTTGCGGTCCGTTTTGGGTGGATCCTTACATCACCGTAAAGGACTCGCCGCTCAATTGGGTGGAGATCCATTACTACAATCTCAAGCGCACCCCGATACGCAGGATTGGCGTATACATGAACGGCATGGGGCATGTGGCGATCAAGAAGGGCACGAGCGATCTCGTTTCCAACGACTTCGCGAAACGGTATCAGGACGACGATTGGAGCGACATCAAGACCAAGCGCATCAATGTGGATCCCGCGCACGTCAAAGACTTGATGCAGAATCTCGTCAATTACGGGGTGCTCGACCGCGAGAAGACCGGACGCAAATCCGGCAAAGATTCGTTCGACCGCTTTATCGCCGTGAAGGTGAACATCAACAACAATACCTACAGCGCACAGGAAAACATTTTCGAGGTTGATCCCGATCTCGCCGAACAGCTTTTGGACATTATCCGCGAGTTCGACAATCCCATGCTATGAGGAGAAAAAGTGAGAAACTAGGTCAGACCTACTTTCGCGCGAAACTAGGTCTGACCTAGTTTCTCACTTTCCCGCGGACTTCGCGGACTTTGCGTGAGGCAAAAAAAAAAAAAACATGGAACGGAAACGGAAATGGAGGTTGTATGAAGAAAATCGTTTTTGCTGTTGGCGTATTCGCGCTATCGGCGTTTTGCCACGCCTCTGTCGTCTCAGTCACCTTCAATGGCTACATTGCCGCGAAAGCAGAAGAGTCCACATTCATCTTCGCCCACAAGACTATTGCAGAGCTTTCCGAATGCGAGTTCTCCGGTCTTATGGGCGGCGCCTGGATAAACTCCGGCAGAGGACTTGACGCAAAGGGCTACAACAAGGAATACAAGCCCGGCGAAAGTCTTCGCGTCCAGTTCCAGTGCGTCGACAAAAGCGATGGCAAGGAATACGTGAAATGTGTGCGGGTGGTATTCCGCGACGAGCCTGGCGGGGTGAGCGGAGTCTGCGACTATTCCGGATACGTGACGCGCGGATACAACAAGAACGATCTCGGCTACGACTTCAGGGACGATGCCAACTGGAAGGCGGTCGATTCTGCCGACGGCGCGGGATACGCCCTAGCGTCCGTCACGGCGAAGTTTCCCGTGAAGCAGTGGACGGACGAGGAGAAAATCGACCGCAAGCTGCCGGACGGATTCAGCACCGACTACTATGTGTCGCGAAGCAAAGCGGTTGCGGGGAAAAAGGATCTTTTGCTTTTCTTCACTGGGAGCGACTGGTGCGTATGGTGCAAGCGGCTTGAAAAAGAGGTTTTGTCCAAGCCGGTATTCCTCGATTACGCTACGAACGAATTTGAATGCGTCATGCTGGATTTCCCGAAAGACGAAAAGCTGGTGACGGCAAGAGAGCGGAAGATAAACAGCGAAGTCCAAAAGAAGTTCGAGGTCGAGGTGCGCGGCTATCCGTCCATTTTGGTCGTCTCCGCGTTTGACGAGAAGGTGAAGTTCAGCGCGGGATACGCCGCGGGCGGTGCGCGCAAGTGGGTGAGAGACTTCAAGAAGAATCTGCGCCTGCAGCCGCTGAAGGAAAAATATTTCAAGGTTGTCTACGAAGAATCCGACGCCTTGCAAAAGCGCCATTTAAATGCAATCGGGAAACTCGGCAAGCCGACCGATACGGCTTCGGCGCGCGCAGTCCTTGAAGAAATTGCGGCATGGGCGGCGGATATGCGCCGGGTGAAGGAGCGGCTGGAGACGCTGGAACTGCCAGGAGAACTTGACGAGGAGCGTGACGAAATCGTCGGCTGGCTGAAGAAGCGAATCGCCGAACTGGACGAGTTTGGCGGCATGGATGCAGAGGAACTCATCGAAATGGCAGGAAACGACACGGAAGCGAAAACCCTGGATGGCGGCGGATTGGCGGAGTTGCAGCTTCCGATTACGGGTTCGCGGTCGGCGCTTGACGAAACGGAGAACATCCATCTTCCCTTTGGCGAAAAGAATTACATCCAGCCCGAACTGGCAATGCTCGGCGACACTGCGCAGGGACTTGATGTCGCGGGGGCGATTCGCGAATGGCTGCTCAACAACGCGCCCGCAGACGTCAACTGGGGAAGCACCACCACCGAATACGGCATGGCGGCAACGAAAGCATGGGAAGCGGGAGCACGGACGCCATTCGTCGCGATGATCCATCTCTCGAGCGGGCGCGAGAAGATGGCGCACGGCGCGAACATGTCCGCCCGCCGCGCCGTCTGGGAAAAATGGAAGGACGACGGACGCTGGCCGCTTGCGTCGAAGATCTGCTATATTTCGACTTGGATGGGGCGCGACATCGCCGCCTCCAACGAACTCGACCGCATTCTGATCGACCTCAAGAAGGATTTTGTGCAATCAAACGATTGGCGCCGGGACGAACTCGGTGTGGCGTGGTTCGTTTTGACGCATCACCGCGGAAACAACAAGCGCGTTTTCGACGAACTCAAGGTGTCCGGGAAATCGTGCGATCCGTGGCTGGAGGCGATGGCATTGGCGCGGTGGCACATCGACGCGGCTTGGGAGGCGCGAGGCGACGGCTATGCGAGCACGGTGTCCGAGCAGGGCTGGAAGCTTTACAACGAGCATCGCGAGGCGGCGCTTGAACATGCCGAACGGGCGTACGAGTTGCGTCCGGACCTGACGGCATCCTGCATCGTCGGACTCACGGCGAACTACGGCGACAAGCAGGAGGCGCTCAAGTGGTACCGGCGCGCCGCCTCGGTGTTCAAGGACGACAAGTCGTCCGCAAGGCAATTTGCCTGGGGACTCAAGCCGCGCTGGTGCGGCAGCGTCGGGGAATTGATGGCGTTCTACGAGCGGTTTTTCGCCGACGATTTTGCGGACACGGTAATGCCAATATGGGCGCTCGACCAAATCTGCTGGGACGTTTTCAAGGACGAGGGCGGAACGCGCACCGAGCGCACTTTCGATGAATGGGCGGAGAAAAACGCCGCGACAATCGGGCGATTGGGCGAAATGTATCTGACGAACGGCGTATTGGAGAAGGCGACCATCTCGCTCGGAACCAGAAACCGTGCGGCAGCGGTATTCCGGTCGGCGGCATGGAGTTGCGGCAACCTGGAACTCTACGGGAAGTGGAGCAGGGGAGTGGAGGCGAAATACGGCGGAATGAAATATGCCGACGCGGTCGCCAATTCCGACTTGTTCTGGAATGCCGGCGTCGCATCGCTCGCCGGCTGGGCGGCAAAACAGCAATGGGCGGACGGCGCGGAACTCGCCCGTGCGTTGCGCGATGCCTTTGGCACCTGGTCGCCGTGGCGCAAGTCGGAACAGGAGGATGCTGAATCGCTGAAGTATTTCGAAGGCTTTGAAAAACTTGTCATGCCGCGCATGGCGAGCGGTGAAATCACCGAGAGAACCGCCGGCGATCTTGCGTGGGGATATTTGAAAATGCTGGCCGGAAAGTGCGCCGGACTCAAAGTCCGTCAGCCGGAGGGATGCGAACTCTCCAGGATTTTGCCGAAAAGCATCTGGGTTGAACTGAAAACAGTGCCCACAGTCATGGAAGTGGAGTTCGATCTTTCAATCGAAGGCCCCGAAACCAAAGGTGAGGCGATGCTGCACTTCGACTTCGGGCATAAAAGCGCAAAGGGCTTCAATCAGCGCTTCAGTGTGCTGACGGTCGCAAACAAGACCGACGAAAAGGACAACCGGTTCGCGATACTGCCATGGCCGAAGGGTGAAACGAAGAAGTCGATCAGGCTCGTCTTTCGCGGACGCGATGTGGAAGTTTACGACAATGGCGCACTGGCCTACACCAGACAACTCGGAGAGGGAGTGTTGAGCGTGAAAAACCTTTCTTTCACGAGGTCTGGCCACACGACCGTCAAAGTCGACCGGTTTTTCGTAAAAACCTCAGCAGAATAAATAAAAATGGCGATAAAGAACGGGAGGGTAAAAAGGTTGGACCTTTTGGGTAAAAAGGTTGGACCTTTTAGGGTAAAAGGTATAACCTTTTATGGTAAAAGGTATAACCTTTTAGGGCAAAAGGTATAACCTTTTATGCCAAAAGGTTGGACCTTTTAGGTCAGAAGGTTATACCTTTTTGCGCAGGCTCAAGCACAGCGATGAAATTTGAAGAAAAGGAGAAGGAAAAGTTGATATGCAGAGCCAACTAGATATAGCGACCATACTGATGAAAGTCGTCAAGAGCGTGTGTGACAACATGCCGTGGTATAGCTGGTTCGTCATCGTAGCTGTGATTGCGGTAAAGGTGCTACGCCCCGCGTTCAAGGCGAAAATAAAGGGCTGGTCAGGAGAGGTGCTTCTGGATAGATTCCTGAAGATGAGGCTTGATGGCACAAAGTATAAAATTCTCCGCGATATCATGTTACCTACTGATGATGGTGCGACAACGCAGATTGACCACATCGTGGTTTCCCAATGGGGAATTTTCGTAATTGAGACAAAAACCTATTCTGGATGGGTTTTCGGAGATGCCAATTCTGCACAATGGACGGTGACGCACTTCAAAAGGAAAGACCGGTTCCAAAACCCGCTCCGTCAGAACTACAGGCACATAGACACTCTTTCAGAATGCCTAGGCATATCCAAGGATTACTTCAAGACAATAGTGGCATTTTGCGGTGAAACGACCTTCAAGACGCAAATGCCCCCAGAGGTAATGCTGTTTTGCGATGTGCCAGACTATATTCACCGCCAATCAGTTGATGTCATAATCAAAGCAGAGCAAGTATCTGAGATTGTCGAGGCGATACACGAATGGCAAGCGACCCTATCCCGCGAACGCAGAGCGTCGCATGTCGCAAATCTCAAGAAACGCCATAAGACGTCGACCGCCAGATCTGGCAATATCCGCAGAAGGTAACATTTTGCAGTGTGGTTAAAAGCGCATTGTAACCTTTCCAGGATTGGCGTGTAGACAAGGCAAAGAGGGTGACTGAGAAATTAGAGGGACAATCAATATGACAGGCGATGGATTGGAGCAATTGCTGGAGATGGCGGAGGATAGATTCTCCGGCCGCGTGGCGCGGCTGGAGGGCGGCGCGTTTGCAATCGTGCGCGAGGATATTCAGGTGACATTCGCACCACTTTCCGGCAGCCCGGAATATGCGCTTGTGCGTGCGCCGGTGCTGTCGATCGGCGAGCTTGCGCGTCCGGGAGCCTTCGCGCTGGCGGCGCTTGCTGGCAACTTCTTCTGGGCGGGTGCGAACGGCGCGACGCTTTCGGCTGGCGCCGACGGTTGGCTCTACCTGACCGAGCGCAGGGCTTTGTCGGAATTCGGCGACGCCGATGCGCTCGACCGGTGTCTCGACGATTTTTCCGTGGCTGCGTCCGACTGGCGGGAAAGGAGTGCGCTGTATGCTTAGGGAACAATTCGAGGGCGTTCTCGCGGAATTCGCGGATGCGGTGAAACTCTATATCGCGCTTGACGACGATTCGTGCGCGACATTCGCCATCGACGACGAAATTATCGCGACGCTGCAATATCTGGATGAATCGGACATGATCGTACTGTTCGCGCCGGTCGGCGATTTTGGCGATATCAAGGCGTCAGACGCAGGTGAAAAAGCACTCGAACTGCTGCGCCTTAGCGAGCCTTGCAGCGCGGCGCAGGGATTTACGCTCATGCTTGATGAAGAAGCCGGACTCGTTTTGGCGGCAGACCGTCGGCATGCTCTTGAAATCGCATCGGCCGACTCTCTCGCAGCGTGGGTGGAGGCACTCGTTCTGGCCGTGCGCTCCGTGCGCAAGATTTTCGCGGATAGATTCCCGGTTGAAGAAGAAAGGAGGGCATAGCCATGCCGCCTCCGCCAGTCAATGTCGGACAAATCCAGAATGCGCCGGTTATTATGCCACTCGTTAGCCTCGATTCCGTGCAGGTAGGCGAGGCGGTGAACGAGGCGCCGGGCAACGTCGGACAGGTTCCGTCCGCGCCGGAGATTCCGCCGGACCCTGCGCTTTCCGGCATTATCGAGAACGGTGTCGGACCGGATTTGCAGCCCGGCGATGGCCAGGCGGTGCATTTCGCCGCCGTCCACAGCGTCGCCGATGGCCGCGACTGGGATATGAACAGTGCGGAAGGTCTGCTCGAAACGGTGCGCAATTCCGTATCCCATTTCAAGGAGCAGATTGCCGGCAGAACGGCGATTGACAACTGCGTCAATGCCGCAATCGAAACGGCGGCGCGCTTGATCGACTGCAACAAAGTCGTCGGCGACGATCTGGCCAAGGTTGCGGACGATGTAGCGGAACTGCGCCGCATCTCCGGCGAACTCAAGGCGGCGCGCGCGGGGTTGCTGGCGGGGATTTCGGAAGGCGACGGCGCCAGCGCGATGGAGAAGCTCGACGGCATCAAGAAAACCCTTCGCGTATTCCGGTTCGAGACGCAGAAGGCGCTTGCCGCGCTTGGCCACGAGGCGGGCAGGATGGAGTTCAACGAGTCAAACCTGCGCAAGATCCAGAACGCTTTCACCTTCGGCATCGACCATCATGTTGAAAAAGCCGACTTCGAGAAAATCCAGCGGCTCGAACAGGAACTGGAGGGGAAACTCAGCCAGTTGCGCAAACATCTAGAGAAGGTTGAACCTTCTGCCGTGCCGAATGCACTGCCCAAGGCCGCAAAGTTTTTCGACCATGTGGGCTCGGCGCTGGAACTGTCGCACCGGACGAACGACCAGATCCGCGCTTTTCAGGAGTCGGACACAACTGCCGCCACGATTCGCGATATCGTCGGGACGATCGCCGAGAAGGGCGGCAAGCGCGATGTCGAGTTCACTGTCGGCGTCGGGGCGCTTGTCGGGCTTGGATTTTCGGAGGCACTGACGGCGGGAGTCCGCGCCGGTGCGCGCATCCGCATCGTCGGCACGATCGAAACGGCGGGGGCGGGGCGGCCGATATCGGTCATGTTCCGTATCGCCGGCGGTCTCGAGGTCAAGGCGATGGCGACGGCGGGCGACGAGTCTAAATCCGCAGGCGTGAAGGCGGAGGCGAAGGCCGGCGGCGAAGTCTCGCATTTCACCACTCGCAGCTATCAAACGCTGGACGACTTCATCCTCGACGCCAAACGCAACAAATTCGCGCTGTCGCGCACGGTCGGTGCGGCGATTCTGGGCGGGATCAAGTCGTTCGGCAGGTCGATAGGCTCGCTCGGCACGAGGTTTTTCCGCTGGGTGGGCCGCAAGAGCGGCGAGGTCCGCGAGAGCGCTTCGCAGTACCTCGGCTCGCTCAAGGCGCGTCGCATCATCGGACGGCTGGACAGGGTGCTTTCCAAACGCACGAACCCGAACATCGTCGGCGAGCAGTCCGGCTGGACGTGGGGAGGCTGCGCCGGCGCCGGAGCGAACGCGGATTTGATCAAGGGCGGCATAAACGTCGGCGCGTCGATCGACTATTCGCACGAACACGACTTCAGGGTAAAGTCGAATGCATACGCGACGCTCGTGAAAGTCGTGATGGACGCCGGCGACACGAATGCGCTCCAGCGCTTGTGCGGACGCGATCCCGACGGCGCACTGCGTCCCATCGAGCGCTACGAGGACGCGCTCGATCCCAAGGAGTTCTACAAGACGATAGTCAGGGAATTCACAAAGGCCGTCGATCAAGTCGGACAACTCGATTCCGGCGACAAGGCAGGCTTCGCCCGGTGCGCGTACAAGCTGCGCTCGCTCGTGCTTTCGACCGAACTGGCGGTTCGCGAGAACCGGCTTTCGCGCGACGACGCGAAGCGGATTTACGCCCTCTACGAGGCAATGGATGTGACATTTCCCAAGGACATTTACCGCGAATACTTCATGGTCGGAACCGGCGCGGCAAAGCCGCCGAAAGTCCGCGACAGCGTGACGGTGGAATTGAACGCCTCGTTTTTCACCGGTTGGACCGGCGGACTGACCGGCGGCATCGGCAACCCCATCCTCAAGGCGGCGGCCGAAGGCGGCGTCAAGGAAATGCGCCATCAGATGGGGATGGACACCATGTTCCAGTACCGTTTCTCGTCCGAGCACCCGGTCGAGGGGAACGCCGACCCAAGGCCGTGGGAGAATGTCACGCGCACGACCCATTCGCTCGCCGTCACGGCCTCAACCCCCGCGCGCATCATCATCGAAGCCGTCACGCGCACTATCGCCAACAAGGGCGAGCGGCTCGAAAACAAGTCGGAAAATGTCGCGCTCGACACGACCAAGGCGGTTGCGAAAGACATTGCGAAGGACGCGGCAAAGGGTGCGCTCGTCGCCGCGCTGCCGGGGCTCATCCTCGCCAGCGTCAAGACGACCGCAGTCGCCGCCGTCCAAAGCTGGCTGTCGAAACCGGAAAACGTCATAAATCTCGTCGAGTTCGCTATCGAGCATATCGGCGACGCATTCGATTTCATCGTCAATGCCGTCGAATGGGTCGTGGAGCATCCAAACACCGTTCTCCATGCCGCCGCGTCAATTGCCGGTGCGTCCAGCCTGGGCGATGTCCAGCGCAACAAGGTCGTATCGTGGAGTTTCGTCGACGGCAAGCTCGAAGCGATTTCGGTGCATTCCGAGTCGAAGAGCAAAATCGGGGTCAATGTGGATCCGGTCGGCGTCGGCGTCTGGGTGGGATTCGACATTTCCTATTCCGTGACCGAATCGGTGAAAGACCGCGCATGGTTCCCGGATCCGCCGTTCAAGGCGTTGCTGTTGGTGACCTCGGACTTCCTTGCCTCGGAGAACGGACTCGATCCGTCCGGCGCCGGTGCGCCGCTCAAGAACTGGCTGTCGAAGAACGCGCATGGAGTAGAGAAAATGCTCGCCGGTCTCTTCAAAGACGATGCGGCGGCACTCGAGACGGCAGGGATCTACAACGATGCGCTCCTTGCCTCGGACGGCGACTATGCGCTTCAGGAGAAGTTGCAGTCCGCATGGCGTCAGGTTCGTTCCTTGCCTGCGGACGCCACGCTTGACGCCAAGGTGGATGCCGCCCACGATCTTCTTGTCTGCATCGTCCTCGCCAACAGAGAGCTGAGGGCTGAGGGCTGCGCGAAAGCGTGAGATAAAAACGGGGAACGTGGAACCGGTGGTGCGGCGGCCCAAGGGGCGACCGCCCAATGGCTTGCATATTTGGGGGATTTTTGGTATAATATGCATCGTATAAACAAACACTCGGCGAGGATCAATCATTGAGTTACAAAGAAGCGCAAACGAAGTCTGCACTCTGCGGCAATCCATCGCCTACACGCATAATGGCAGTTATGGGAACTAGAGTTATTGGAGGATAACGAATGGACAATCAGGTGACGCTATACGGCCAAAGCGACGTAAACGATGAATTCCCCGTCCTCAAGGCCTTCCAGCAATATATCAACGAGGAGCAGAACAAGGCCAGAAAGCGCGTCATGGGGCTTTGCGTTTTCTTCACCATTCTCATGATGCTGATTGTCGGCGTGTTCCTGACGATGATGTTCCAGCTTTCTGCGCGCAACCAACAGCTCAACGACCGGCTCGTGGACTTCGCAATGCGCGAACGCGCCGCTCCGGGCGTGCAGCAGCCGGTCATCGTCCAGCAACCGACTCCGGCGTCAGTTCCCAGCGCCGAGACCGAAGCCGTAAAGACGATGACGGAAACTATTGCCGCATTGCAGAAGCAGCTTTTGGAGCAACAATCCGCCAATCGCGTGAATATCGAAAACAAAGCCCAGGAGGCTGTTTCACCGGTAGAACAAGAATATATCGACGAAGAAACCGCGAAGCTCAAGAAGATCAAGGCGAAAATGGAAAAGGAACGCGCACGAATGGAAGACGAGCGCAAAAAGATTGCCGCGGAACGAAAGAAAATAGCCGATGAGAAGGAGCGTCAGCGTCAGGAAGAGATCGAACAACATCGTCGGCGGCTGTATCCGGAATACTATGCAAAGTTAGATGCCGAGAAAGCGACGGCGGAGAATTCAGCTACGGACAATGCGGCGGCGGCGACGAAACCGCCATACCAAGAGCAAGCGGAGGCGTCGAAGAATCGGCAAAAACAGCTTTCTCAACAGGACATCGACGATTTGCTCAAGGAAGTTGATGCAATATTAGGTCAAGAGGACGGCGGCGAATCCGACGAAGATCTGGACATTCCGGCAATCAATTATTTTGATGCCGATGAAAACGACGAGAGTGCTTCTGCAAAGGATGAGTCCGCGCCGTCGGAAGCAAAAGACGGCGGATGGCGCATTCCGCTTGATTGACAGTGCCCTCCCCTTTCAAGCTTGCGGGCAAATTCAAGCCGACCGGCGACCAGCCTGAGGCGATTGCGAAGCTTTATGAAGGCTTGAAGCGAGGCGACAGCCGTCTCATCCTTCAAGGCGTTACCGGATCGGGGAAAACATTCACGATGGCCAATCTCATCCAGAAATGGGGGAGACCCACGCTGATTCTTTCGCACAACAAAACGCTTGCCGCCCAGCTTTTTGCGGAACTCAAGGAGTTCTTTCCGGAAAATGCGGTGGAATACTTCATTTCCTACTACGACTATTATCAGCCTGAAGCCTATATTCCCCAGACCGATACCTATATCGAAAAAGATGCCGCAATAAACGAAGAAATCGAGCGTTACCGGTTGGCGGCGACCAACGCATTGATCGGGCGCAAGGATGTGATTGTCGTTTCCTCTGTGAGCTGCATATACGGCTTGGGGGAAAGCGACGAATATCGCAATCTTGCGGTGCAGTTCAAGGTGGGCGAGCACATGGGCAGATCGGACGCAATCAAGCGGCTTGTAGAAGCCCAATACACGCGAAACGATCTTGCGTTCGAGCCGGGGATATTCCGTGTGCGCGGAGATATTATCGATATTTTCCCGGCTTATGAAACCAAAGCGGTGAGGATTGAATTTTTCGGCGACGAGATAGATTCGATAAAGGAGTTGGATCCGGTCACCGGGAAATGCGCCCTTCCAATGCCGGCGGCGGTGATAACTCCCGCCAGGCAATTCGTGATGGGCAAAGACAAATTCGAGGCGGCATTCGTTCGGATCAAAGAAGAACTCGCCGAGCGTCTTGCATATTTTGAATCCAAAGGCAAGCTTTTGGAAGCGCAGCGGCTGCGGGAGCGCACCGAATACGACATCGAGATGATGCGCGAACTTGGATACTGCAATGGAATCGAGAACTATTCGCGTCCATTGACCGGGCGTGCGCCAGGAACGGCGGGAGAATGTCTGCTCGACTATTTCCCGGACGATTTCCTTACCATCATCGACGAAAGCCATGTAAGCGTTCCGCAAATAAGGGCGATGTACAATGGCGATCAATCGCGCAAGCAGATGCTTGTAGATTATGGATTCAGGCTTCCTAGCGCGAAAGACAACCGTCCGCTCAAATTCGATGAATTCAACAGCAAGGTGCGGCAGATTGTCTATTGTTCGGCGACGCCCGGCGACTACGAATACGCGGAAGCGACGACTGTAGCCGAGCAAGTCATTCGTCCGACCGGTCTTCTCGATCCCGAAATAGAAATGCGCGCGCTTTCGAATCAGATCGACGACTTGATTGCCGAAATCCACAAGGTCGTGGACGAGGATCATGATCGCGTTTTCGTGACGACACTGACAAAACGCAATGCCGAAGATCTTTCCGCTTATCTGCGCAAAACCGGGATAAGGGTTGAATATCTCCATAGCGATATCGATGCCATCGAGCGCGTGGCGATTCTGCAACGGCTGCGCAAAGGCGAATTCGACGTGCTCGTGGGAATCAATCTTTTGCGCGAGGGGCTTGACATTCCCGAAGTTGCACTCGTGGCGATACTTGACGCAGACAAGGAAGGTTTCCTGAGGTCGACAACCTCGCTCGTGCAAACGGCCGGACGCACTGCACGCCATGTAAATGGACGCGTCATCCTGTATGCAGACAAGAAGACCGATGCGATTCGCGATCTGCTGCGAATAACAAAGGCGCACCGTGATAAGCAAATCGCCTACAACGAGGCGCATGGCATAACTCCCAAGTCCGTACAGCGCGAAATAAACGAATCTGCATACATCTTCAAGGCGGCAAAAGACACACACAAGTTTTCGGACGCGACCGGAGGTTCGGATCCGGCGGACAAGACCGCCCTTCTCGCCGAGCTTACCCGCGATATGCTTGAAGCGGCGGACAATCTGGAATTCGAACGCGCCGCCTATTTGCGCGATCGGATCAAAGAACTTAAAACCGGAAACGACGGTATTGTTCCACCCAAGCGCAAGAAGCGCACGAAACGGTAAAATTCCTGAGTGGTCGGACTGGCGGGGATCGGACCCGCGACCCCAACATTAAAAGTGTCGTGCTCTACCAACTGAGCTACAGTCCGGTTTGGGGTTTGAATATGTGTATTATATCAAATTTCCGGCAAAAATGCAATACCGATTCGATGAATGACAAAAATTTGCTTGCGCCGTAATACTTGCGCAATCTGCCGCCGTAACGCCGGTTCAGGTTCTCGCGCACGATTGCAATCTCGCGTTTGTAGCGCCAATAGTCCTTGGAATTGGTGACGGTGCGGACGATTCCACTTTTTCCAGGCGAATAGTTGTAGAGTTTCTCCTTGAGCGACACTGTTTTGCCGGCGTTCAGTGCGCATTCGCACATAAATGGGGCATCTTCATAAATACGCAATTTTTCGTTGAAGCGAATTTTATTCAAGTCCAGAAAAGATTTGCGGAATACACATCTCCAAACGGAGCCAGGCTCGCGGTATATCGATAAAGCTCCGGTAAAGCGATTAATGGCGGTTTGGTTCGTCTTGACGAATAATCCACGTATAACGGCCGCGATTGCTCTGCGGAAGTCGGTCCAGGAAAATCCCATGAATGCCGGCAGAAGCGCAGCACGAATCGATTCGTTGCCTGAAAGATTGTAGTCCCTTTTCAATGGAGCATAAGCATAGTCGAAAATGCAAAAGTCCGCATGAGACGATTCTATCGTTGCTAGAGGCGTGGCAAGGAAGAATTTTTCCACTTGATCGTCGGCATCGCAAAAGAAGACATATTCTCCGCTTGCCAGTTCCAAGCCGCGATTGCGCGCCCAACTAAGCCCATTCCCTTCTATGTCTTGGACTATGATTATCTCCGCGTCCGTCTTTTCAGGAAGCGCGGCAATAGCCGTTTTGAGCGATGAGAGTGCTTTAGGCAACTCGCCGTCATTGTGATAATTGGGGACGATTATCGATGCTTTCATTTTTCAGGCACCAATGTCTATGCAATTCGTGCGAGAACTTTTTCCGAACCATCGGAACCGCAAATCGCCGCCACATTGCCGCTGACTGCGATTCTGCCCTGTTCGCCAAGACGCATTTCATTTTTGAAGACAAGCTCGAAATCGAAAGCTCCTTCTGGCTCATTTCCCCACGCATCAAAAAGCCAGGCGATATAACGGGCGTTGTTGACATGACCATTGAGATCGATATCAGATGGCCTTGCCGAAATATCGAGCGTGCGTTCCGGGGCCTGGTCAAATTTGAAGCGAGAGAAAGGATCTGTTCCAAGTACCGGATTGCGAACATCGTTGCCTTTTGTCGTCACAAAATCCGGGATGGAGACCGGGCGGCGGGTAGTCATGTCGATCATCATCCATTCGGTTGTCGCGGCGCCGATTCCATCAATAACGAAATCACGGTGAGCGATTATCCGCCGTGCATTGCGCGGATATGTCAAGACGGAAATCTCTTCGTTCCAGCGCGGACGCCGATCGCATTTTATGCGCATGCGGGTCATTACCCAAGTGATATTCATTCCCTGGGCATCGAAATCAGACTTGTTGAAGCCAAGATGCTCGGCGTTTGCGCTCGCCGATTCTTGAAGATAATTGGCGATGTTTGCGACCGTAACCATCCCGTCGGGCGCACATTCGTAAGCGCGGACCTTGAACTTGAATTCCTCGAAAATATCAGCCATTACATCCTCTCAATTCTTTTTAGGGAGAAATCTGCCGATAAATTCGCAAACTGCCGCAGGCACCGCGCCCATGAACCATGCGCCAAGTCGCATGGGCCAAGGGAAGGCGATGATGGCTTTGTTGGCCGCAACGCCCTTTAGAATTATTTTCGCCGCCTTGTCGGCCTCCATGAAAAACGGCATGGGGCAGGTGTTTTTATCGGTGATGCGCGAACGCACGAATCCCGGACACACTGCAGAAACTCTCACTCCGTAAGGCTTGAGATGTCCGCGCAAGGCGAGAGCCCAAGTCTTTACGCATGCCTTCGTCGCCGAGTAGCTTGGACAGGCGGGCAAGGGACCATAACCGGCAATCGAGGCGGTAATCACAATCTGACCTTTATGTCGCTCCTTCATCAAATCGACAGCAGGCAAGACGGTGTTTAGGACTCCGCCTACATTTGTCGCGAATGTATTGCGGACATTCGTTTCGTTTTCGATGCCGGTTGAGGTGCCGGCATTGGCGAAGATGATGTCGAGCGGGGAAAGCTCGTCGGCGCGTTCGATGAAATCGCGCATCTGGGCTGGCTGCGTCACATCTTGAATTTCGGCGCACACGCTTGACGCACCCAGCCCGTGACATTTTGCCGCCACTGCGTCAAGTCTAGTCTTGTCGCGGCCGCAGAGATAGAGACGGTCGCCTCGTTGTGCACACGCATGGGCAATTGCCTCGCCAATTCCTGAAGACGCACCGGTGATGAGGATGTTCATGTTTTTTAGCTCACTCCTGTCCTATCGATCACGACGCCCGCACACAGATCTGCTGCCATTCTCTATTCTCGTGTCGTTATGACATTGTTGATGAATTTCATTTTCTCGATGCGGAACACCTTGTCGTCGCGCACGATTGCATTCTCGCGGTCGCAATCGATGAAACATCCCTTGACCGTGATGTTGTCGGCATAGGAGAGCGTTTCGCGCCATGTCCGATCGCCCATGTTCTCATACTGCTTCCACGCCTTGGCGCACACGAAATTCTTCACCCTTCCGCGGCAGTTTTCAACCTTTACGTTTGAATAGTGCTGCGGTGTATCGGTGCGCATCTTGAGGAGGAGAAGATTGTCCGGTCCGTCCATCCGGCAGTTGCGCATCACGATATTGTACGCCTCCGGGCACTCCGACCCCAGCGTCAGACAGCTATGGCAAACGCTCTTGAAGATGCAATTCTCCACCAGCACGTTTTCCGTCGGACCATTCTCTGGATGCTTGTCGTAGTCGTCGGCCCAAGGGCCTTTGCCGCCTTTGACGACAACAGAATCGTCGTTCACATTCATCGTCACCTTGCGCACCGTGAAATTGCGGCAGTTGTCGATGTCGATGGCGTCGGTCGACGGACCGCGCACGCCGTTTATGACTTCGGCGATGATTTCGCAGTCATGCACCGTCACATTTTCACACCGGTAATAATGCGTAGTCCAGAACTTCGAGTTCCGGAATGTGACGCCGCCGACATCGACATTCTTGGAGTTGGATACATACAAGAGCCTCGGACGCGGCAGCGTTTTGTTGGCGAATTCGGGATCGGTCTTGCGCCCTTCCCAGAATGCCACCCATGTAGGATAGCCGTGTCCGTCGATAATTCCCTTGCCGGAGATCGAGAAATTGTCGCACCTGTCGGCATTGATCAGCGCGGGCTTGTATACGCATGTCTCGCCCTCGATGCGCGTTATCATGTCCGGGTAGTCGTCGGGATTGTCCGACCCGATTATTATCGCGCCACGCTCCAAGCGCAGGTTCACGCCCGGCTTGAAGAACAGCGCTCCCGTTTTGTAGAGTCCATCCTTGAATGTGAGCGTACCGCCGCCCTCCTCGGAGATGCGGTCGATTTCCGACTGGATTTTCTCCGTAATTACCGGAGCTGCCTCGTAAGCCTGTTCGAATTCGAGGTTCAGCGTCGCCGCAATCAAAAACGCCGCAAGCATCAGACGCCCGAGTAGCACATGAAGCCGCCGTCAACCGGCAGCGTCACGCCAGTCACGAATCCGGCCTGGCCGTTGGACACTAGGAAGCGGCATGCACCGCACAAAACCCCCGTCGCGCCAGTGACCACAACGACTTTGCCGGCCATACCTTTATCTTGGACAATCTTCATGCCAATCTCCCCTTATAGATTGCGCGTGTATTATACCAAATTTCAGGTAAGAATGCAAGTCTTTGGGCGGTCGCCCCTTAGACCGCCTATGCCTTTCGGCGTTTTTGCCATGCCAGTTGCACATCACAACCTCATCGCTGAAGTTGGCGTAGCAGTAGCGACATAGGTGCGGGCAGGTATTATATATGCCGATATCCTTGCTCACAATACAACCGCAGGCCTTGCGCTGTCCCTTGTCCTTCTTCGGCTTCTTGATTTGCCAGCCGTTGAACATGTCGTATTCCGCACCGATAAAATCCATCAGCTCGGCGTTCGATTGCCACTTTCGTCTCTCCATGTCCGATCAAGGCGAACGCCGCAAGTGCCGCCATCAAAGCCATAACCGCTACTTTTCTCATTTTCGTTAGCCCTTATTCCGTTTCCGCCGCCGATGGCACTTACTTGCTCCATTCCCAATAATGGATTGCGATAA